>OLRK01000167.1_pt1 | contig 82399 bp, 70 predicted proteins | sample 1672911 | NCBI WGS metagenome assembly OLRK01 (sample SAMEA3136736, study PRJEB25190) | human gut metagenome | biome: human gut; feature: human-associated habitat; material: faeces | place: Austria | collected 2013
CATGGCGATCCTCGCGGAGCGTTTTTATGTCATAGGACGCACTTTCCTATGACATGAAAAAGCCCCTTCAGCGCCAGCTGCTGAAAGGGCTTCGGAAATCTCTGTTTCCTTTTTATGCAAAAAATGAAATAATCAATGCTACGATGAAGCCTGTTCCTCCTACCAGTGTCTCCATAATGGTCCAGGTTTTCAGAGTTGTCTTCTCATCCATGCCAATCAGAGACTTCACCAGCCAGAAGCCGGAATCATTAAAGTGGGAGCAGACTGTTGCACCGCCTGCCACTGCTGCTGTTACGCAGGCCAGATACAGGGGAGAAAGCTCTGCAATTCCCGGCATTGCAGCTACGATTCCTGCTGCCATAGTCATGGCAACCGTTGCGGAACCAACAGAAATACGAACCAGAGCAGCTACAATAAATGCTACCACAACCATAGGAAGCGCAGCAGAAGCTACTGCATTTCCGATTACCTCACCCAGGCCGGAATACTGAAGCATATAGCGGAGTACACCGCCGCTGGCTGTTACAAGAAGAATCAGTCCAGTAGGCTCCAGAGACTTGGTCATAACCTTTTCCAGCTCTTCATTGCTGTATCCATGTCTGGTTCCCAGCAGATACATTGCCACAACTGTCGCAATCAGCAGAGCCACAAACGGCTCGCCCAGGAAGCCCAGAACACCGGCCAGCGGAGCCATAGCCGGAATCACACCAGCCAGGGAGTCCAGAATAATCAGTACCAGAGGAATCATAATAATGCCTACAATCGTTCCAAAGGACGGCAGCTTAGACTCATCAAAATCTGTCTGATTTGCTACATGCTCCGGAATGGCAATGTTATATTTTTTCCCGCAGAATGCACCGAACACAGGGCCTGCCACAATCATGGCAACCGTACCGCACAGAATACCTACTAAAATAACCCAGCCAAGCTCTACATTCAGCATAGTTGCCACCAGAACCGGTCCCGGTGTCGGCGGAATAAATGCATGACCTACAGCCAGTCCTGCCAAAAGCGGAATCGCATAGAACAGAGAAGACTTTTTCGTTCTTTTAGCCAGAGAAAATGCCAGCGGAATCAGAATAATCAGTCCTGCGTCAAAGAATACCGGCATAGCAATGACCAGGCCAGTAATTCCAAGAGCCCAGGCCGCTTTTTCATCTCCAAATTTCTTTACCATAGTTACAGCGATACTCTGGGCACCGCCCGAGGTTTCCAGTATCGCTCCAAACATGGAACCAAGACCAACCAGCAGAGCAATTCCCTTTAAGGTGTTTCCAATACCGTCGTTTACTGCATTTACAATATCTCCGAAAGGCATTCCCGCTATCAAACCGATTGCAATAGCGCCAATCAAAATCGCTACCATTGCCTGAATTTTAAACTTAATAATCAATACAAGTAAAATAACCAGGCCAATCAGCGCCGCTGCAACCAGCCTTGTCGGATTTAATGCTGTTTCCATTTGTGTACCCCTTTCCTTATTCGTTTTCCCGTTTTCCCCTTCCGCCGGACAACTGCCTTTTATCAGAATCCGGCGGACCGTTTTCAAAAGCCTTATTATTTATTGTAATAGTTCCGCCATGGTTCTTCTTGCCGCCTACAGCGGACAAGAAGCTCCGGGCGGCTGAAGGATTTATTCCATATATCCGCCCTTCATGGGAGATACTGCGTGCTGAGAATAAATCTTCATCACGCCCCTGGTATACTTGGCCGGCTTCGGCTGCCATTTCGCCTTTCTCTCTGCCAGAACCTTTTCCATCTCAGCCTCTGACAGCTTCTCGCCCTTCACGCCTACAATTTCCAGCTTTCTGTTTACCACATCAATATGAATCAGATCTCCATCCTCAACCAGAGCAATGGGGCCGCCTGCTGCTGCCTCCGGGCTGACATGGCCGATAACCGGTCCCCGGGATGCGCCGGAGAAACGGCCGTCTGTAATCAGCGCTACGCTGGAAGCCAGCTCCGGATCTGAGCAGATTGCCTCACCAGTATAGAACATTTCCGGCATACCGCTTCCCTTGGGGCCTTCATAACGGATAAAGATAGCGTCGCCCGGTTTCACCCGTCCCTTCAGGACTGCGTCAATACACTCCTCCTCACTGTCAAAGGGTTTTGCATTCAGAGTTGCCTCAAACATATTCTTCGGACATGCCGTATGCTTGATTACGCATCCCTCCGGAGCCAGATTTCCCTTCAGAATAGCAATGCTTCCGTCCGTTCCCTTCGCATCGTCAAAATCATGGATAATCTCTGTCCGTTTAATCTCGCGGCCCAGCAGCTTTGCCTTTTCTTTCAGGATGGCGTCACAGTGCTCATAAAAGCCGTTGTGCTTTAACTCCTCCAGATTCTCTCCCAGGGTCTTTCCGGTTACTGTCATAACATCCAGATGAAGCATTCCCTTAATCTCCTCCATTACTCTGGGGACGCCTCCTGCATAGTAGAAATACTGGGCAGGCCAGTCACCGGAGGGACGGATATTCAGCAGATAGTGAGCGCCTCTGTGCATCCGATCAAAGGTATCTGCATCAATCTCAAATCCAAACTCATGGGCAATGGCCGGAATATGCATGGTAGCATTGGTTGAGCCGGAAATCGCTGCATGAACCATAATGGCATTTTCAAAGCTCTTCATTGTCACAATGTCCTTCGCCTTGATTCCCTGCTCCACCAGCTTCATCAGCTGCACGCCTGCATCATAAGCCGCCTGCTTCAGCTCCGGAGCCGTTGCCGGCATCAGAGCCGTTCCCGGAAGCATCAGGCCCAGCGCTTCTGCCATAATCTGCATCGTAGAAGCAGTTCCCATAAAGGAACATGCGCCACAGCTGGGACATGCATGCTGTTTGTAATAATCCAGCTGCTCCTTGGGAATCTCTCCTCTCTTTTCCTGTGCGTCAAACTTTCCAATCTGCTCCAGAGTCAGCAGCTCATTAATGGCGCATGAGGGATCCTGTTCCACATATTTAGCCGGAATGGTATGTGCCTCCATAACTCCGCCGGTTACTACAATCGCGCTCATATCCTTTAATTTTCCGATTCCCATCAGCATGGCCGGCATGGATTTATCGCAGCTTGCAATAAACAGACCGCCGTCATAGCCAGTTGCATTTCCATGAATTTCCACCATATTCGCCATCATATCCCGATGAGCCAGGGAATAATTGATTCCGTCATGGCCCTGGGCGATTCCGTCGCAGATATCGGTTACATAATTGCGTGCTCCTTTTCCTCCGTTATCGGCAATTGCCCGCATTCCCTCTTCCACAAACTGATCCAGGTGGGCGCTTCCCGGATGACTGTCTCCAAATGTGCTTTCCACAAGAATCTGCGGCTTGGACAAATCCTCTACTGTCCATCCCATACCGATTTTCAGCGGGTCATTTTCCGGTGCAAGTACTCTGATTTTCTGGCTGTGCAGTTCCATTCGTAAACCTCCTCGATTAAGTAAAAACTTCTTTAAAATCATCTGATGTCTTATGCCTAGATCTTACCATTTCTTTGTTTTTATTTCAAGTCATCAGACATTATTTCTACTATATTTACAGGTTTTCCCCATATTTATTGTATATATCTTACAAATAACGTGTGTTTTCTCGTCTTTCATCCTCTTTTTAGTTGTCTGATGTCTTATTTTTGGCACAAATACATCAGACGTCTTATCTTTGACTTGATTTTCCCAGGGAAATGCGTATACTGAATTTATAGACATCTTACTACATCACAGAGAAACGGAGACACCTTTTATGAGCGAACTGTCCAATATCAAAAGCACACTCCTGGCAGAGCAGGTACAGGAACAGCTGTATCAATATATTCTTGATAATCATTATGAAATCGGGATGAAAATCCCCAATGAATTTGAACTGGCAAGATATTTTGGAGTAGGAAGAAGCACCATCCGGGAAGCTGTAAAGCTTCTTATATCTAAAGGCGTGCTGGAGGTGCGGCGAGGCTCCGGAACCTACGTCATCAGCACAACCCCTGCTGATCTGGATCCTCTGGGTCTTCAGAAAATCGAAGACAAAATGGCTCTGGCCCTGGATCTGGTAAATGTACGCATTATGCTGGAACCAGGCATTGCAGAAATGGCTGCCTTAAACGCCACTCCAGAGGATATCAAAAAGCTTCGCGACCTCTGCGATCAGGTAGAAATCCGCATAAAAAATGGTTCCAGCTACATTAAAGAAGATATTGCCTTCCACACCTGTGTGGCAGAATGTGCCAAAAACAAAGTGGTGGAACAGCTGATCCCCATTATTGACACGGCTGTACTGATGTTTGTCAACGTCACTCACACTCGATTAAAAGAAGAAACTATTATGACCCATCGGGCTGTTGTTGACGCCATTGCAGATCACGATTCCATCGGAGCCCGGTCTGCCATGATGATGCACATGACTTTTAACCGAAACATGATCCGAAAGCTAATGAAGGAGAAAGCCCAGCCGCCTCTTTCCTGAAAAAAGAAAGAAGCTCGCGAGCTTCTCCGCCTGCGGCGGGTCGCTTCTGCGACAAAATTCTCTTCCAACCCATGGCGATTCCCGCAGAGCGTTTTTATTTTATAGGACGTAATTTCCTATGGAATAAAAAAAGTACCAGCCCCGCAGCTTCTTGTCTGCAAAACCAGTACCTTATCATGCGCCCTCGGGGGCTCGAACCCCGGACAAATAGATTAAGAGTCTACTGCTCTACCAACTGAGCTAAGGGCGCATATCTATAATTGTTTGATGTCCTCATCAACAAGACAAATATTATTTTACATCTTATTTTTTTAAATGTCAACACTTATTTTCATGTTTTTTTAATTATTTTTATATTTTCTTCTTTTTTATATATTTTCCTGGATGCTCTGCCTCTCTCAGACTGGCTGCAGCAGGGAATTCCGGCGAAAACGCCTTCCCCTGCCACAGTCCAGAATTCATGCTGCATTCCAAAAGGCTGCAGCCCTCCATTTTCGGAATAACAGGCTTACGCCTCCTTCACCAGCTTTGCTACTGTATCCTTCGGCTGTACGCCAATCAGCTTGCCTGCCGGAAGTCCATTTTTAAATACCATCAGCGTGGGAATTGTCATAACGCCATACTTCATGGCAATCTCTTCATTGTCATCTACATTCAGTTTTCCAACATAGGCAATGCCGTCTAATTCGCCAGCCAGCTGCTCCACAACCGGAGCCATCATTTTACAGGGGCCACACCAGTCTGCATAAAAATCTACCAGCACCGGTTTATCTGCCTGCAGCACCTCTTTGTCAAAATTCGCAGTTGTAAATGTCTTTTCCATATTTTCTACTCCTTTCAGCCCCTTACCTGCATCGTCCCCGATTCAGAATCCTTTCCACCTCTCGGAAGCACCGGCACCAGTTTAAAATCTTCCGGTTTAAGGCTTCCTTATCACAGGTAGCACTTTGCAGGCTGCGGGTTATCTTTGTTTTGAAGTCCATCTGCGGCTCCGGGAAATCCTTTTACTATCATTATATGCAGTTTAACGGCTGGCTATCAGCTTGCAGATGGGATTTCCCATGGCAGAAAACTTCATTTCATATTCTGTCATCACATTTCCCTCTGCCATAGGGCTGTGATGAAGATCCTCTGTAAATGCATCAATTCTCCAGCCTGCTTCCGGAATTGCCTCCAGGGAATAGGCAAACAGTCCCTGATTATCCGTTTTAAACTCTACAGTTCCATCTCCACAGAGAACCTGATCATACACCTTCATAAAATCCGGCGATGTCAGACGGCGTTTTGCATGGCGATCCTTTGGCCATGGATCAGAAAAGTTCAGATAGATCTTTTCTATCTCCCCTGGTTCAAAAATTTCTGCCAGCTCCTTTGCATCCACACACATAAAGAAAATATTTGGAAGCTCCAGCTCTGCCCGTTTCTGCAGCGCCCGCAGCAATACGCTGGAATACCGCTCAATCCCGATAAAATTCACCTGGGGATTTCTGGCAGCCATTTCCATAATAAAACGGCCTTTTCCCATGCCTACCTCAATACGGATGGGATTATGGTTGCCAAATAATTCATGAAACCGGCCGCGGTACTCTGCCGGCTGCTGAATCACATAGGGACTGGAAGCAATGGCTTCTTCTGCCCCGGGAATGTGACGTAATCTCATATCTGTGTTTCCTCCAAACCTGCTTTCATGCTGTGGTTTTATTCTACCAGACGAAAATATTCTTTGCAAGCAGAAAGAAAACAGAAGAACTTTCTCCCTATCACAAGTTAAAAATTTTTAAAATGTTACAATATCTTTAAAATTCAATAGTTTTTCATTTTTTGAGTGCACAATTCCAACTAATGTAGTATAATATTCACAAAAGCACGACCGCTTATATAAAGAATCAAAAAATGTGTTCCCACAGCACATTTCCATACAAAGGAGGTTCCCATGGCAAACAATACCAATACCAGCTGGGAGAGAATCCAGCAGGGTGTCAGTGATACAGAGCGGCTGATTGGTCAGAAGGAATACAACGCTTCTATGATCAAAGCTCGCCAGACTCTGGAATTTATGGTTAAGCTGCTTAGTGAACGGGCCGGACTGGATGATGGCTGCGATCTGAAAACCCAAATTGATCTGCTCTACCAAAACCGCTGGATCAGCAAGTCTGCCTGCGAGCACTACCATAAAATACGGATTATCGGCAATGCCGCCGTTCATGACGGCGATTCCAATGCATACAGTGCCAACCAGGCATATCATATGCTTTCTCAGGAAGTTTATGCTTTTACAGACAGTAAAAATGCCGGACGTACAACGGGACGTTCTTTCCAGCCATCGAAAGCTGCCCCTGCCTCTGGCCGTTACAGCTCCGGCTCTTCTCAGAACAACTCGGCTGCTCGTTACGGCTCCGGCCAGAGTTCTTCAACTGGACGCTATGGCTCTAGCCCCTCTCAGAGCCCTTCGGCTGGGCGCTACAACTCCGGCTCTTCTCAGAGTCCTTCGGCTGGGCGCTACGGCTCCGGCTCCTCTCAGAACAGCCCTGCTTCGCGCTACGGCTCCGCTTCCGCCCAGGGCGGCGCACAGATTTTATCCGGCGCCAGCTCCACTCAGGCGGGACGCCCTGCTTCCGCCCGAAGCACTCAGCCAGCCCGTTCTTCCCAGGGAGCTCGCTCTTCGCAAAACAACAGGCGAAGCTCTTCTCCAAGCAGGCGGCGCACCCCACAGAAACGTCAGACCATTACCCTATACGATTTATTAAAGCTTCTGGTTCCTGTTCTCTGTATCATTCTCCTGTTTTTCGTTATCCGGCTGTTTAAACCAGGTGAAGATACAAAGGATACCACCGCAGCAACCACTCCTTCTGCGGAGTTTATGACAGAGCCGCCTTCTGCAGATGCGGTTCCTGACACTACTGCAGCAGGTAACGCTGCTCCTGTATACAAAACCACCGACACTCTGAACGTCCGCTCCCAGCCCAATACCGATGGAGAGCGAATCGGCCAGCTGGCTGCCGGAACCACAGTCGAGTATATCAGGGCGCATGATGCCGAATGGGCAGTGATTCTTTACAACGGACAGGAAGCCTATGTTGCCAGCCAGTATCTGTCAGCAGAATAGAATTTGCTCCCCCGCAGCTTAATAAGCTGCACAATTTCCTTCTGGGCCGCGGCCGTCATATTCCGGCGCCGCGGCCCCTTTATCTTTCTTCCAATTCTCCGCGGTCTTTCACCGTATTTTCTTTCCTTATACATAATGAATGAAAATGCCTTGTTAAAATTTTGTTTTTCTTTCGTTTTCACTATGGTAATTCAAAGAAAAACGAGTATGATGATACGTGTACTACATAATACCCTGTATAGTGACAAACCTATAGCGCTTCTTTAATATAGAGAATGTCTCTCTGCAGGAAAACAATAATAAGACAAGGAGGATTGCGATGGACACTGTCATTAAGCAAATATCGGAAATTGAGTCCGCAGCCGCCTCTGTCATGGATGCGGCCAATGAGCGAAAAAAAGCCTTTGCCGAAGAAATGGCGGAAAAAACTGCTGCCTTTGACCGGGAACTGGATTCGGAAACCGAAGCCAAGCTGCAAAAAATTCGGGCAGAAATGGAAGTTGAAATGGATTCCAAGTTGTCAAAACAAAAATCCGATGCAAAGAAGGTACTGGCATGGATGGAAAAAAATTATGAAAACCATCACACAGAATATGTCATACAGCTGTTTCAGTCCATGATAAAGGAGTAGCTATGAGTCTGCTGACCTACAGTGGAATTACCACAAAAGTACGAGCCATGGAAAGCCGCCTTTTCACAGAAGAACAGTTTCGTGAAATGGCTGCCCTGGAGGACGTTCACAGCGCCGCCGATTATTTGAAGCAGCAGCCCGCCTATGCCGGTATATTTTCCGGTCTTGACGACTCCATGCTGCACAGGGGCAATATCGAGCGGCTTCTGACCCTTTCCCTCTACCGGGATTTTGCCAGCCTTTACCGGTTCGGCAGCCTGAAACAGCGGCGTTTTCTGGATCTCTACTTCATGCATTACGAAATTGATATTATGAAACGGGCTCTGCGGCATGTATATAGTAAGCAGCCTGCAGAAATGGATTTATCCGAATTCCGGGAATTCTTTGAAAAGCATTCCTCGATTGATCTGGTTGCCCTTTCCCAGTCAGAAAGTCTGGAAGAATTTTTAAGCAGTCTGAAAGGTTCTATTTATTATGACCTGCTTGCCGGACTGGCGGAAAACGGAAAATGCAGCAGCTTTGACTATGAGCTTCAGCTGGATTTGTTCTACTTTAAATCTCTCTGGAAAATCAAAAATAAGATTTTATCGAAAAAAGAATTGAAAATTCTGGACGAGTGCTTTGGCTCTAAAATCGATCTGCTGAACATTCAGTGGATGTATCGATCCACTCAGTATTATCACCTTCCGGCAGCAGATATTTATTCTCTGCTGATTCCCATTCGTTACCGGCTGAAGCCGGAACAGATCAGCCGGATGGCGGAGGCATCCACAAGAGAAGAATTTCTGGCAGCAGCCAGCCAGACCGTTTACGGAAATCTGGCCAATACCTTTCTTCAGAAAAATCCGGATGCCGATGGGCTCTACCGCCAAATCATGGCGCGGATTTACAGTACGGCAGGAAGAAAAAATCCCTATTCTATTGCCATTCTCAATTCCTATCTTTTCTTTAAGGAACGGGAAATGCATAGAATCATTACCATTCTGGAGGGAATCCGCTATGGGCTGAGCGCCAGCGAAATAGAAGGGCTTGCAGCAAAACAATAAGGAGGTTTTACCTGTGATTGAAAAAATGAAGTTTTTAAGCATCGCCGGTCCCAAGGACGATATTGACAGGGTTGTTGAGCAATATCTTTCCAAATATGAAATTCATCTGGAAAATGCCCTGTCTGAGTTAAAGACCGTCGCCAGCTTAAGACCCTACACGGAAACCAATCCGTACAAGGCTGAACTTCAGACGGCAGCCGGGCTTATGGAAAGCTATCACAACCATCTGACTCAGACCTCTTCCAAAAAGCTTTCTCTGAAGGAAGCCGTGGAAACGGTTCACAGCCTGGACGGAAAATTGCAGACGCTGACAAAACAGAAGGAGGAGCTGGAAAAAGAAGCTGATGTTATCCGCAACTCCATCAACAATGTCATCCCGTTTGCCAATTTAAACTACAATTTAAAAGATATTCTTCACTTTAAGTATGTAAAATTCCGCTTCGGCAGAATGCCCCGGGATTATTACAACAAATTTATGACCTATATTTACAACACTATAGACACGGTGATTCATCCCTGTATGGAAGATGCCGATTACATCTGGGCCGTTTATTTTGTTCCCCAGGCCCTCTGCGACAAAATCGACGCCATCTATGCTTCCATGCACTTTGAGCGCTTCTTCCTGGCAGACGAATATGAAGGCACTCCTGAGGTTGCCACCCACACCCTGGAAAGCCGCCTGTCCGACATTTGTGAAAGCATCCGCTCTGTAGATCAGCAGATTGCCTCTGCCATTGATGAGCAGAAGGATCAGCTGGCAGCTGCCTACGAAAAGCTCAGTACCTATTCCACCAACTTTGATGTGAGAAAGCTGGCAGCCTGCACCAAGCAGGATAACCACACCTTCTACATTCTCTGCGGATGGATGAGCCAGTCTGATGCAAAAGCCTTCCAGGAGGAGGTAGAACAGGATGACGACACCTTCTGCTTTGTAGAGGATCAGCACGAAAACATTGTCAGCAAACCGCCTACCAAGCTGAAAAACCCGAAGCTTTTCCGGCCCTTTGAAATGTTTATCCGGATGTACGGTCTGCCCTCTTATGACGAAATCGATCCAACCGTGATTCTGGGACTGACCTATTCCTTCCTTTTCGGGTTCATGTTCGGAGATGTAGGACAGGGACTCTGCCTGCTGATTGGCGGCTTCCTCCTGTACCGGGCAAAGAAAATGAATCTGGCAGCCATTATTTCCTGCTGCGGCTTCTTTTCCACCATTTTCGGATTCCTCTTCGGCAGCGTATTCGGATTTGAAACCATTCTGGAACCATTGTGGCTCCATCCCAAGACAGCTATGACGAAGCTGCCCTTTATCGGCAATCTGAATACTGTATTTGTGGTTGCCGTAGCTATGGGTATGGGCATTGTGCTGATGACCATGATCATCAATGTTATTAACCGGCTCCGGTGCCACGACACAGAAAACGCCTGGTTTGATACCAACGGCGTTGCCGGAATCGTCTTTTACGGGGCCCTGGCCGCTACTGTGACCCTTTATATGACCGGTCACGCCCTGCCTGCCACTGCTGTTCTGGTGGTAATGTTTGTACTGCCTCTGGCTATCATTTTCTTCAAGGAGCCTCTGGCCGCTCTGATAGAAAAGAAGGCGCAGGTTATGCCGAAAGAAAAGGGAATGTTTTTTGTTCAGGGATTTTTTGAACTGTTTGAGGTATGCTTAAGCTACTTCTCCAACACCCTGTCCTTTGTCCGTGTAGGCGCTTTTGCTGTCAGCCATGCCGCCATGATGGAGGTTGTTTTAATGCTGGCAGGCGCTGAAGCAGGCAATCCCAACTGGCTGATTGTCATTCTGGGCAACCTGTTTGTCTGCGGCATGGAGGGCCTGATTGTAGGAATTCAGGTTCTTCGTCTGGAATACTACGAGCTGTTCAGCCGTTTTTACAAGGGAACCGGACGGGAGTTCCGCCCCTACGGCAAAAAAGAACAGGCACAGTAACTGCACTTATTTATTTTACACATAGTAAAGGAGATTAAAATCATGACCTTATTAGCAAAAATTACATTAGCAGCCGCATTACTTTTAAGCATTGCCATTCCCTTTGGCGCCTTTGCCGCAGGGGAAAAAACAAAGGGACGCTATAAAACCGCTCTTGGCATCAACGCACTTCTGTTTGTAGGCACCCTGGTTACAGCCGGTACCCTGATGTTTACCGGAAATGCGTTTGCAGCAGAAACTGCTTCCACTGCCTCTAATGCAGCTGGCTGGGGTTATCTGGCAGCCGCTCTTTCTACTGGAATGTCCTGTATCGGCGGCGGTATTGCCGTATCTGCAGCAGCTTCCGCAGCTCTGGGCGCTATCAGCGAGGACGGTTCCATTCTTGGTAAATCCCTCATCTTCGTAGGTCTTGCCGAAGGTGTTTGTCTGTACGGACTGATCATTTCCTTTATGATCCTTGGTAAACTGTAATTTATGAAAATGTATCTCATCAGCGACAACATCGACACCTGGACCGGCATGAGGCTGGCCGGGGTGGATGGCGCTGTTGTCCATGAAAAAGAAGAACTGAAGCAGGAGCTGGATAAGGTTCTGGCCGACAGGGACATCGGAATTGTTCTTCTGACGGAAAAATTCGGACGGGATTTCCCGGATCTGGTGAATGAAGTCCGATTAAATCACCGTCAGCCGTTATTTGTAGAAATTCCCGATCGCCATGGCACCGGCCGCAAGCCGGATTTTATCACCTCCTATGTAAACGAAGCCATTGGGCTGAAGCTCTGATTATTGACAGAAAGCAGGTGACTGTTTTGACAACTGAGGAAAAATTACAGCATTTTCTGGATACCTGTATGGAGGATGCCAGAACCAGAAGTAACCGGATGCTGGATGAATATATGACCGCGCTGGAGCAGACCTTTGAGGAACACAAGGCCGATGCCCGCCGCCATGCAGAAATGCTTCTGCGGCAGGAAACAGAAAAAAGCCAGCGGGAAATCAACAAAAAACTTTCCTTCGAACAGATAGGAATTAAGCGTACTCTGGGTATGAAGCAGGAAGAGCTGAAGGATAAGCTCTTTGTAGAATTAAAAGATAAGCTGGCCTCTTTTATGGAAACACCGGAATATCAAAAGCTTCTGGAACGGCAGATTCAGGCAGCTGTAGAGTTTGCAGACGGCGCTCCCATTACGATTTATCTGGATCCGGCTGACAGCGACAAGCTGAACCGTCTGGCCCTTCACCACGGAGCAGCTGATATCCAGATCAGTGAATATTCCTTTTCCGGCGGCTGCCGGGCAGTAATTCCCAGCCGTCATATTCTGATTGACAATTCATTCCGGACCAAGCTGGAAGAGGCCCGGGAAAACTTTCATTTTGATTTAAGTCTTGCGGAGGGAGGTACGGTTCATGACTAAGACCGGTGTTATCTACGGAATCAACGGCCCCATTGTCTATCTGAAGGGCGATCCCGGATTTACCATGAATGAAATGGTCTATGTCGGCAAAGAAAACCTGGTAGGTGAGGTAATCGGCCTGACCTCCAAGGGCACTACCGTTCAGGTTTATGAGGAAACTACAGGAATCAAGCCGGGAGAAATCGTGACCGGAACCGGCGCGCCGGTATCTGTTACCCTGGCTCCTGGTATCCTGACCAACATTTTTGACGGCATCGAGCGTCCTTTAAGTGAAATTGCAAAAACAGGCGGTGCTTACATTAACCGCGGCGTCAGCGTAGATTCCCTGGATACAGAAAAAAAATGGCAGGCTCACATGACAGTCAAAAAAGGCGACCTTGTATACGGCGGCACCATCATTGCTGAGGTGCCAGAAACTCCCGCCATTGTACACAAGGTAATGGTTCCCCCGGACAAGGAGGGCTATGTACTGGATGTAGTTTCTGACGGGGAATATACAATCAACGAGCCTCTGGTTACCATTCAGGAACCGGACGGTACAGAGACAAAGCTTACTATGACCCAAAAATGGCCCATCCGTGTGGCCCGCCCCACCAGCCGACGTTTTCCGGCTTCCCAGCCGTTGATTACCGGACAGAGAATCCTGGATACCCTGTTCCCCCTGGCAAAGGGCGGTACCGCTGCTATTCCCGGCGGCTTCGGTACAGGAAAAACCATGACCCAGCACCAGATTGCCAAATGGTCTGATGCAAATATCATTATCTACATCGGCTGCGGCGAGCGAGGCAATGAGATGACTCAGGTTCTGGAAGAATTCTCAGAGCTGATTGACCCGAAAACAGGACGGCCTCTGATGGATCGAACCACCCTAATCGCCAATACCTCCAATATGCCGGTAGCTGCCCGTGAAGCCAGTCTGTATGCTGGTCTGACCCTGGCTGAGTATTACCGGGACATGGGTTACCATGTTGCCATTATGGCTGACTCCACCTCCCGATGGGCAGAGGCCCTCCGTGAGCTTTCCGGACGTCTGGAGGAAATGCCTGCTGAGGAAGGCTTCCCGGCTTACCTGGCCTCCAAGCTTTCCGCTTTCTATGAGAGAGCCGGAATGATGCAGAACTTAAACGGAACCGAGGGCAGCGTTACTATCATCGGCGCCGTATCTCCCCAGGGCGGAGACTTCTCCGAGCCTGTAACCCAGAATACCAAGCGTTTTGTCCGCTGCTTCTGGGGTCTGGACAAGAGCCTGGCTTATGCCAGACATTTCCCGGCTATTTCCTGGCTTACCAGTTATTCAGAGTATTTAAACGATCTGGGGCCCTGGTACACTGAGCATGTAGATAAAAAGTTTGTGGATTACCGCAACCGGATTGTCTATCTCCTTTCCCAGGAAAGCAGCCTGATGGAAATTGTAAAGCTGATCGGCGGAGACGTACTGCCGGATGACCAGAAACTGATTCTGGAAATTGCAAAAGTGATCCGTGTCGGCTTCCTTCAGCAGAATGCCTTCCACAAAGATGATACCTGCGTCCCTATGGAAAAGCAGTTTAAAATGATGGAAGTGATTCTGTACCTGTACAAGAAATCACGTTCTCTGATTTCCATGGGAATGCCCATGTCTGTATTAAAGGAGAATCCGATTTTCGATAAAGTCATTGCCATCAAATATGATGTTCCCAATGACAATCTGGCTATGCTGGATGATTATAAAAAACAGATTGACGCCTTCTACGATGATGTCGTAGAGAGGAATGCATAAGGAGGGGTTAGAAATGGCAATTGAATATTTAGGTTTAAGTGCAATTAACGGCCCCATGGTAGTGCTGGAAGGCGTTTCCGGCGCCGCCTACGATGAAATTGTGGAAATGGTCGTAGACGGAAACAAAAAGAAGCTGGGCCGTGTCATTGAGGTTTATGAGGACAAGGCCATCATTCAGGTATTTGAAGGCACAGAGGGACTGGGACTGCGCAATGTTCACACCCGCCTGACCGGACATCCTATGGTTCTGGGCGTTTCCGAGGATATGCTGGGCCGCACCATGAACGGAATCGGCGTTCCCATTGACGGACTGGGTGAAATTGTTCCGGAGAAAATGCTGGATGTAAATGGCCAGCCCTTAAACCCGGTTACGCGGGAATATCCCAGAAACTATATCCGGACCGGTATCTCTGCGATTGACGGACTGATGACTCTGATCCGGGGACAGAAGCTTCCGATTTTCTCCGGAAACGGTCTGCCCCATGATCAGCTGGCTGCCCAGATTGTGCAGCAGGCTTCTCTGGGCGATGACTCTGACGAGGAATTTGCCATTGTCTTTGCCGCCATGGGTGTTAAGCATGATGTGGCGGATTTCTTCCGCCGAACCTTTGAGGAAAGTGGTGTTTCCTCCCATGTAGCCATGTTTTTAAACCTGGCCAACGACCCGGTGGTAGAGCGTCTGATTACTCCCAAGGTTGCCCTGACCCTGGCTGAATATCTGGCCTTTGAAAAGAATATGCACATTCTGGTAATCCTGACAGATATGACCTCTTTTGCCGAGGCCATGCGTGAGGTTTCCTCCTCCAAGGGAGAGATTCCTTCCCGAAAGGGCTTCCCCGGATATCTCTACAGTGAGCTGGCTGCTCTGTACGAGCGTGCCGGAATTGTAAAGGGCGTCAACGGCTCTGTCACCCAGATCCCCATTCTGACCATGCCCAATGATGATATTACCCATCCTATTCCGGACCTGACCGGTTACATTACAGAAGGACAGATTGTTCTGGATCGCTCCTTAAACGGACAGTCTATCTATCCGCCCATTAACGTACTGCCCAGCCTGTCCCGTCTGATGAAGGACGGCATCGGCGAGGGCTTTACCAGAGCCGATCATCAGGCTGTAGCCAACCAGCTCTTTTCCTGCTACGCCAAGGTAGGCGATGCCCGTGCTCTGGCTTCCGTTATCGGTGAGGATGAGCTGTCGCCTCTGGATAAAAAATACCTTGTTTTCGGAAAAGCCTTTGAGGAACAGTTTGTGGGACAGGATCCCCATGACAACCGGAATATTATCAAAACTCTGGATATTGGCTGGAAGCTTTTAGGTCTCCTGCCCAGAGAAGAGCTTGACCGGATTGACACCAAGATTCTGGATCAGTATTATCAGCCGGCTTCCCCGGAGGAACAGGACGGTTCTTCCGATGTCCGGTAAGCAGGAGGGATCGCCATGAATCCGAATACATTTCCAACAAAAGGAAATCTGATTCTTGCAAAAAATTCCCTGGCTCTTGCCAGCCAGGGATATGAGCTGATGGACAAGAAGAGAAATATTCTTCTGCGGGAGCTGATGGGCTTAATCGATCAGGCAAAGGACATCCAGTCTGAGATCGACTCTACCTTCCGCGAAGCCTATCAGGCTCTTCAGAAGGCCAATATTGAACTGGGAATTCATTATGTGCAGGATATTGCGGCCTCTGTTCCCTTAGAACAGTCTATCCGCATCAAAACCCGCAGTATTATGGGAACTGAAATTCCTCTGGTTCAGTCCCAGTCTGACTGGCCCAATCTGACCTATGCCTTTTACAGTTCATCAGAGGCTCTGGATCGGGCCCGGATGAATTTTGAAAAGGTAAAGGAACTGACTATCAAGCTGTCTATGGTAGAAAATTCCGCCTACCGGCTTGCCAGCAGTATCCGCAAAACCCAGAAACGGGCCAATGCTCTGAAAAACATTACCATTCCGACCTATCAGAATCTTGTCACTACCATCAGCAATGCGCTGGAAGAAAAGGACAGAGAGGAATTTACCAGACTGAAGGTCATTAAAAGAAGCAAGTCTTCAGATAATTAAAAAATCCCTTTCCGAAAATGAAACTGTTTTCGGAAAGGGATTTTACTTTTTCAGCGTTTTTAGCTATTTGTTCTTTACTGCAATCGCTTCAATTTCTACCAACGCATCTTTCGGAAGTGCAGCAACCTGGAATGCTGCCCTTGCAGGACAGTTATCCTTAAAGTACTGTCCATAAACCTCATTCATGGCACCAAAGTCACCAATGGATTTTAACAGAACTGTGGTCTTTACCACATGCTCCATGCCCATTCCATCTGCCTCAAGAATTGCCCGAATATTTTCCAGAGACTGTTTTGTCTGCTCAGCAATCGTACTTCCTGCAAATTCTCCAGTTTCCGGATCGATAGGAAGCTGACCTGATACAAAACACAAATCTCCTGATACCGATACTGCCTGGCTGTACGGTCCGATTGCCGCCGGAGCCGCTGCCGTATTTACAATCTTCTTTGCCATGGTATTTTCTCCTTTTACGTTCTCCAATTGTTATGCCAAAAGGGAAATCAATTCTTTTATTTCCGGCATATCAGAAAGGGTTTTTGCATATTTTACATAACTTAAACGCCGTTCCCCGTCCATTACGAAGACTGCCGGAAGCTGCTGTTCATTTCCTTCATACTTACCGTGTTTGATTCCGCAAGCTGTTGCTTTGGCCAGCTTCATCATTGCCCTGGCATCTGCCATAGCGACCATGGATTCTGCTGCTTCAATTTCAAACCTTTGGTAAAGTTCCTGCTGCGGATCACAAATAATATCAAAGGGTAAATCTCCCTTATGAATCTGAGCCGATATTGTCTCAGCTTCTGACTGAAGTACTACCAAAAACTGACCGCCTCCTGCGCAAATTTCTTCATAATGCTTTGCCAGCTGACGAATATCCAGCTGACACAAGGTACAGCCATAATACCGCAGGAATAAGAGAGCCGTTTTGGACGCCTGCTGCACCACATCTCCCAAAGTACGTCCGGATTCAAAAGGAGTATCAAATGTAAAGTCCGGCATCTGATCCCCTGCTTTTAATTTTGACATACCAGATTCCCCTTTTCTTATTCTGCATTAAATACATATTTATTCAGACGTTCAAAGGCTTCCTTTACGCGCTCAAGCGGCATAGCCAGGTTGAAGCGCAGGTGGCACTGTCCATGGAACATCCGTCCATCCTGAACGGCCACACCTACTTCCCAGGCTGCCCGCTCTACATCATCAATTGTTTTACCATGGGCTTCACACCATTTTGTGCAATCCACAAACAGCATATAAGTTCCCTCTGGCTTGCTCACTTCAAGACCTTCGAAATGTTCTTTAATATAATTGCAGGCATAGTCCACATTTTCTGTCAAAACCTGGCACAGCTCATCTACCCACTCATAACCTTCCGGCTTATAAGCGCCAATCAGAGCATGCATAGAAAGTACATTCATATCATTGTAATGGCACAGAGAAGACTCTTTGTTTACACGGTCACGAAGTCTTTTATTATAAATGATATGGTAGCTGCCTATCAGTCCAGCCAAATTAAATGTTTTAGAAGGTGCATAAACACCAATCGTACGATTACGTGCATCCTCGCTGACAGACTGTGTAGGAATATGCTTATGTCCGTCCAAAATCAAATCGGACCAGATCTCATCAGAAACTACATACACATCATATTTCTTATACAGTTCCATCGCCTTTTCCAGCTCCCAGCGCTCCCAGACACGGCCACAAGGATTGTGAGGACTACACATAATTGCGGCATGGATATTATTTTCCACAATCTTTTTCTCCATATCCTCATAATCCATACGCCATACGCCGTTTTCATCTTTTACTAATGGGCTGTGAACTATGTTGTAGCCATTGTTGGTTAAGCTCATAGTAAATCCAATATAGGTTGGAAGATGAACCAGAACATTATCACCCTTAGAACAAAGTACGTTCAGAGCACTGATTACACCGCCCAGTACACCATTTTCATATCCGATATGCTCTGCCTTCAGACCAGTTACCCCGTTACGGGTTTCATGCCATTTGATGATAGAATCGAAATACTCATCCGTTGGATCAAAGTATCCATATGCCGGATGCTCTGCACGTTTGATGATCGCCTCCGGAATTGTCGGTACAGTTGGGAAATTCATATCTGCTACCCACATAGGAATAACATCAAATCCTTCGTTCGGTTTTTCCGGAGTAAATCCCGGTCTTGTTCCCAGTCCATCTACTGCTATCGCATCCTTATCATGACGATCCATAATTGATGTAAAATCGTATTTCATATTATTTTCCTCCTATATATAATCATTTTTATCCATATGCAGCCTTTTCTTCGGATGACTGCCCGCCTTTTTATTAAACATCTTTTCTCAGTTTGATTCCTTTGATTTAAATCATAAAGGTCCATCCTACGATTGTCAACACGAACACAACTGCACAAGCTATCGCAATCAGTCCTAGAACCTTAGGAAGTGCCCATTTTAACCACTGCGGATAAGATACCTTTGCCATAGCAATACCGCCAATCGTCCATCCAAGCAGCGGAGAGACGATATTACTGAATCCATCACCAAACTGGAAGGCCTGAACAACCATCTCCGGATGCAGCTGCAATACCTCACCAATCGGTTTTACAATTGGAACCAGAATTGCAGCTTTTGATGTAGCTGACGGAATAATCGGATTAATCAATGCAATTACCAATGTCATACCTACAGAAGAAATCCATCTGGGAAGTGCCAGCAATGGCAGCGTTACCACATATACAATCGTATGCAGAATATTTCCTGCTGTCAGAACGATAGAAATTGATCTTGCAAAACCAATTACAAAACCTACAAAAGCCATATTTGCAAGTCCCTTTACAAACGTATTTCCTACCTCATCTGCAGACATGCCAGATAAAAAGCCCTGGATAATTGCAACTACCAGCATCAAACTGGCCATTACAGAAAACAACTGAGAGCTATCTCCAAAAAGACCATAAATTGTTATTACAATAAACTGTCCAAAAAATAATACTAACAGAATAATATCCTTCCAGGACAACTTTGCTATCTTTACTTCCTGTTGGCTTTCCTCTGTCTGTTCTGGTCTCCATCCAGAAGCATACATAATGGATTTTTCCGGATTTTTACGAATCCGTTTCACATAGCTCAGAAGCATCAAAAGACCGATCAAAAGGAAGATGTTCATGATTACAAATCTAGTTACAAAGCCTCCATAAATTCTAGTTTCCATCAATCCCTGTGTTACAAAATTCTTGGTAGGCCCTGTTCCAAAACCAATCTGAGTCGCAAATAAAGATACACCCAGACCAACAATCGGATCTAACTTTAATTTATTTGCAAATAAAACACCAATTGGGATAATTGCAATCAGAGCATCAGAACCACCGAATGCCCCCAGATATCCCATAATGAAAAACATAACAGAAATCAGTAAAATATCACCTTTTCCCTGCAGCTTATAAAGGCTAAAATCCAGGAAACGGTCAAAACATTTTGTCTCTAAAAATACTTCAATAGATGCACCACTGACCATTACGACAAAAATTACAACAGCAGAGCCCTGAAGCCCTGGCATAATCTGTAAAATAGCCTGAATCGGATTAACTGGTGTCTGATGTCCTAAAAACTGAAACTGATCTCCCAGAAGTTTTCCGTCTTCTGTCATAGCAAACTGTCCTGCCGGAACAATATAAGTTAAGATGCTGCAAAGTAAAAGAAGCCCCATCATTATCCACAGCAAATGTGGCATTTTAAACTGTTTTTTTGCTTTCCCATTTGTATTTTTCATTTGTTTACCCCTTATTTTCAAACAATCTCTTTGCTTTTACTGAATATAATGTTCCTGTGTTCCTGTTACATAGGCCAATGTCGCTTTAACACCTGTTGCCAGAATGTTTTCATCAAGATCAAACCGATCATTGTGATGAATCGCTCCGGATCCATATTCTTCATTGGTAAGTCCAAGATGTGCATAAACACCTGGATATTTCTGTAAATATAATCCAAATGATTCGGAAGCATACCAAGGTTCGCATTTTACCATACATTCCTCCGGAAGTACCTTGGCTGCAGCTTCTTTTGCAATTTTTGCACAGGTTTCATCGTTAACTACTGGTGGAACTACCAACCGGAAATGAGAACCATACTCTATAGAACACTTATTCATTGCTGCTGTATGCTCTGCTACAGTTCTTACAATTTCAAGTGCCTTTGCCCCTTCTTCCTGATTGAAATAACGAAGACTTCCCTTAATACTTGCTGTATTCGGAATAATATTTCCAGTATCACCGCCTTGAATAGAGGTAATTCCCAATGTAACAGTCTCACCTGCTGTAATCTGATTCGACCAACATACACCAAGGTTTGTCAAAATTGCCGCCGCGCAGAATACAGGATTGATTGCCATATCAGGCCGAGAACCATGACCGCCTTTTCCGATAACATCAAACATTGTTTCAGCCGCACCTGACATTCTAGGACCTGCCTCAAGACAAATTTTGTTTGCCTCAAGACCTGCATATACGTGAATCCCCCAACAAGTGTCAACTTTTCGTTTATCCAGTGCAGCCAACATTTCCATACAGCCGCATCCATTCTCTTCTCCCTCTTCGAAGCAGAAATAAATGACTCCTGACTGATTTTCTTTATCTGCAACAAGAAGCTTCATAGAACCCAACAGCATGGCCATATGTGCATCATGTCCACAAGCATGAGAGCATCCAGCATTTTCCGAAATACATACTCGCTCTTTTTTCAGATTCTCTTTATTTTCCTCAACCGGCAGTGCATCAATATCTGCCCTGAGAACAATATGTGGTCCCGGACGTCCTGTATCCAACGTTGCAATAAATCCCGTTCTGCTTACCATTTCAATTGGAAGTCCAAGTTTCTTCACTTCCTCCTGAAGAAATGCACTAGTCCACAGTTCATTTCCGCTGATCTCGGGATGGCGGTGAAGGATTCTTCGGACATCAATCAGATAATCCTTTAATCCATCTGCCAAATTAGAAATCTGCTCGTACTTCATACCTTTCTCATAACCTCCTTCATTTTGTTGTTAACTTATTAATATTTTAAGTTGTTTAATCTTTAAGTATATTAACTATATAATAAATTTATGTTTTTGTAAATAGATTTATTTTCTTTTTTATCATTTTTCTCTCTTTTAACAATCATTTTTTGTGCATTTTTGTATCATTGATATACATCTCACACCTTCCCCTTTTTATTGCAAACAAAAAAAGCGCTGCTGTTCCGCAACGCTCTCCTGACCATTTTATAATTTTCTCATATATTTAATCTTCTTTTGTGCAAAATCCCGGCTCCATAAAATATCGATGTGCATTTTCGACATCATCCTGATATGCTTCATTGATAGTCTGCTGGACATGAAGTGCTATTGTCAATTCTTCATCAGTAAACTTTTCCAACATCTTTTTCATCTTTTCTTGACACATTTCCGTAAATGCCACATGGCTCTCAAACACTTTCTGTCCAAATTCCGTTAATTCGAGATAATATTCTCGATTATTCTGAGCATTTCTGATCTGAGCAACAATTCCCTTGGCCCTTAGCTTACGAATCAATTGCGAACAGGCACTGGGGGTCTTTTTCAGAATCTTGGCAAGTTCAGTTACTGTAATATCCGGATGAAGCGCTACTTCATCCACCAGTTCTCCCTCTGCCTGATACAGCACAACATCTTCACTGTATCTGTGAGGCATACTGTCATATTCTGCCATTAATTCATACGCCTGGTTTTGCTGTTCCCATATTTCATAGAAAATTTCATTTCGTTCCATTACTACTTGCGCTCCCCCATCTCCTGAAAACGTTTTGCTACCCTGTTCCCATTTTCGCAAAAAAACATTCCGCCACAGCAGGATATTTCTTCTATTTTATCAGACTGTTAGGAAATTGACAAGCCACAATGTCACTTCATCATAACGCCCGCGGCAGATTCCACTTATAATGGCGGGCCAGAACTCGGATTACTACCACCAGGGATGCACTGAGAATCAGATCCCATTCGCTTTCCAGAACCTTCTGCAAAAGCACATAGCTGACCGCCCCTGCCAGAGACGCGCAGGCATACACATGGCGGCGCAGCACAGCCGGAGTTTCTCCCGCCATAATATCACGGAGAACGCCTCCGCCCACACCGGTAATCACTCCCAGGAAAATCATCAGGAAGTTATATTCCCCAAAGCCTGCCGTAATTGCTGTATCAATTCCCACTACAGTAAAAGCTCCCAGGCCAACAGCATCCAGAATATTCATAACCCGCTCATACCAGAGAGAGCTTAACGCCTCTATGGTAATACGGCGGCACTTAATAATCAGAAACAGGCAAAGGACAGCAACAAACGCGGCCATCACATAAACCGGATTCGTAAACAGAGCCGGCGGATGAATCCCTATCAGAATATCACGGATCATGCCTCCCCCTACTGCAGTTGTCACACCCAGCACAATAATTCCAAGCAAATCCAGATTTTTCTTAATTGCCACCATTGCTCCGGAACAGGCAAAGGCCACAGTTCCGATAATCTCAACAATAAAAAATACTGTAATTGTTTCCATCTCATACTCTCCTGATGTATTAATTTCCCATCTCTCTGTTCAATATATAGTTCCTGTTAAAAAAAGTCAACCCGACTTTTTCCGATATTGTTCGTTTTTCTTCAGGGATCCTTAAGGTCCCCTGCCGCCGTTTTGGTAGACTATGATTAAAAAATATAGTATACTTGGAATGAAAATTAGGAAAGGAATACTTGCTCATGAAGCTTTTCCACAATCTGCTGGGACTGATCTTTTCCTTTGCTCTCATGGCGGTTCTTCTGATTACCTCCATTGAGGCAGTTACCTACTGGACTCCCGGCTATTATGAAAAAGAATACACAAAATATCAGGTTTTAGAAGCTGTTGACATGGAAATGGACGATCTGCTAGAGGTTACCGATGAAATGATGGCCTACCTGCGGGGAGACCGAAAGGATCTCCATGTTCCCACGATTGTGGCTGGCCAGCCCCGGGAATTTTTCAATGAACGGGAAATTGCCCATATGGAAGACGTTCGGGGACTTTTTCTTGCGGCCATTACCATCCGCCGCATCTGTTTTCTGGTTATGGCCGCCTGTGCAGCTCTTCTGATTGTTCTGAAGGCAGAGACAAAGCGGATTCTGCCGCGGATGATCTGTGGAGGTACCGTTCTTTTTTTTACCATCCTGGCGCTGTTGGCAGGAATCATATCCACAGATTTCAGTAAATATTTTATTATTTTCCACAAAATCTTCTTTACCAATGACCTGTGGATTCTGGATCCCGCTACAGATTTGTTGATAAACATTGTTCCGGAGCCGTTTTTTGTGGATACTGCAGTACGGATTGCCGTAACTTACGGAATTTCCGTCATTGCCGTTTTTTCTGCCTGTGTTATTTGGCTGAAAAAACAGAAAAAACAAAAATAGGAAAGAAAAACCTGTTTTCACCAAGGAGGTGCTATTATGACCCATTTGTTTGACCCGATTACCATTGGCAATACTACCTTAAAGAACAGAATTGTTTTTGCCCCCTCCAGTTTTGGCCCCGGCGGTGCAGAGTGGTACGAAGCTCTGGCGAAAGGCGGCTGCGGCATGATTGTTGCAGCAGATCTGTCCGTAGTCCCCTCTATGTTTGGGGGAATTGCTCTGGACAGCGACGCCTCAGCTGCGCCTCTCCGAAAGGCCATAGAAATCTGTCACCAGTATGGCTGCAAAATTTCCGCCCAGCTGTTTCATCCTGAGTATGATGTTATAAAAATCCGGGAGCTCTATCGCCTGGAAGGGCGGACAAACCCGCAGAAGGTACGGGCCGAGCTGGCTCTCAGCACTAAGACCTTCTGTGATACGGTTTCCCCGGAACATATTCAGGATATCCTCGCTGCCTACGAGGCTGCCGCCCGTCGGGCAGCGGACCTGGGCTTTGATATGATTCAAATTCACGGCGATCGGCTGACCGGAAGCTTTACCTCCCCCAATTTCAATCACCGGACTGATGAATGGGGCGCTTGGAATCGGTTTGCCCTGGAAGCAGTCCGGGCTGTACGGCGCGGCGCTCCCGCGCTTCCACTGGACTACAAGCTAACTGTCCGCACTGAGGATCCGGCTTATGGGCGCGGCGGAATATCCATGGCCCAGGTGCCTGAATTTGTCTGCAGCCTGGAGGAAGCATCCATTGACTGCTTCCATGTTTCTCTGGCTAATCATACAGTCACCGAGGATACCATTCCTCCGGCAAAACATCCGTATTTCCAGGGCGAAGCCTGCTTTTCCTTCCTTGCCCGTCTGGTTAAAAAGCACACCGAAAAGCCGGTCTGCTGTGTTGGAAAAATCCAGTCCCCGGAAACTGCCGAGGCCCTCTGCGAGGAAGGAATTGAGCTGATTGGCATGTGCCGTCAGCTGATTGCAGATCCTCAGTGGCCGGAAAAGGTCCGCACCGGCCGCGCCGGAGAGATTACCCGCTGCCTCTATTGCAACAAAAAATGTGTAGGGGCTTTAAAAACCGGACAGACAGTGGGATGTGTCCTTCATTCCTGATAGAATCGCTGCTGTCTCCGGTTTGTCTTATGGAGAATAACTATGAAACGATTTACAGCCTTTTTTCTGAGTCTGGTCCTTCTGTGCAGTTCCTTCTGCAGCACAGCCTTTGCCGCGGCAGAATGGCCGGACAATATTTCCATTTCCGCAGAGGGCGGAATTGTTATGGACGCCGGCTCCGGCGCTGTCCTCTACGGGAAAAACATCCATACCGCCTATTTTCCCGCCAGTATTACGAAAATACTGACTGCGCTGATTGTGATTGAAAACTGCGATATGGACGATATTGTAACCTTTTCCCGCAATGCGGTTCACAATGTAGAGCCGGGAAGCACCAGCGCCGGTATGGATGTGGGCGATCAGCTGACTGTCCGTGACTGTCTGTATGCCCTGGTTCTCCGCTCTGCCAATGAAGTGGCCAATGCCCTGGCAGAGCACACTGCCGGTTCCATAGAAGCCTTTGCTGATATGATGAATGAACGTGCCGCCTCCTTAGGCTGCACAGATTCTCATTTCTGCAATCCCAGCGGACTGAACAATCCAAATCATTATACCTCAGCCTACGATATGGCTCTGATTGCTCAGGCTGCATTTCAGAATGAGGCCTTTGTCACCATTGATTCCACATTGTACTATGATCTTCCGCCTACCAAGAGGAATCCTGACGGCTTTCGTATTTATCCGGGACACCGGATGATGAAAAAAAATGCGCCTCAGTATTATCCCGGAATCATCGGCGGCAAAACAGGCTACACCTCTCTGGCCGGAAATACCCTGGTCACCTGCGCAGAGCGAAACAATACCCGGCTGATTGCCGTTGTTTTAAATGGACATCAGACTCACTATACAGATACCAAGGCACTGCTGGATTTTGGATTTTCCAGCTTTCAGTCTCTGAAAGCCGCAGAAATAGATACTGCCCATTCATCCGTGGCTAATGATATGACGATTGCCGGACTGCCTACTACGGATCTGTCAGTACTCTCTATTCAGAAAGACTGCCGGATTTCCCTTCCGAAGCTTGCCGATCCAGCTGATATTACCTCCTCCATCTCCTACGAGCTTCCTCCCGCAGCTCCTCAGGATGCAGTAGCACAGATTTCCTACGAATACGGAGGACACGCTGTCGGTGCCGCCTATCTAATCCGCCAGGAGCCGGATACTGCTGCACGGGAAGCTGATGTCGCCATGGCAAGAGCCATGACCTTTGATGAAACTGCCGCCCTTTCTCCAACAGGCGAAGACAACACTCCGGCAGCTCTTTCCGGAGATCTTCCCGTGTCTTCCGAAGAAGAGGAAGCCGGCAGTACCGAACCGTCGGACGCTCCCGCTTTCCAGCTGTACATTCCTCAGGGCATGAAAACCGGGCTGATTCTATTTGTCGTTCTGGGAATTGTGGGCGGAGGACTTCTTGTTCTGAAATTCCATATTGAAAAACAGGAAGCCGTTGAACGGGCCGCCCGCTATCAGCGCCGTCAGAAACGCCTGGAGGATATTGGCATGTCCACTGCAGAATTTGATCTTCTCATGGAAAAAAAGCGGACTGATTCAGCTTTGAAACAAAGTCAGCCAAAGAAAAGACCAAGAAATCATCCGTCCTTCCTGGACAGAAAAAAATAAAAAAAGAGGAATTCCAAACCTGTTACCGATTCGGAATTCCTCTTTCTTTTTTTGCTTTTTTGCCTTTTTTCTTTCTTGTTTTATTGGCCGCCGCCTCCTGGCGCTGGCGCTGGCGCTGACGCTTTGCCCTGCTGCGCTCAGCCCGCTTCTTTTTCAGCTCCTCTTTTTTATTGATAACAAAGGCTGCGCCTTCCTCATCTGTCAGCTTCAGGGTCTTTACTACAAACACCCGATCCCCGTCTGCCTTTTTGATGCGGATTTTTCCTTTCAAATATCCATGCTCCGGACAGACTGCCAGAGAAAAATACATTTTCTGATTGGCCGTAAACCACCGGATCTTTTTTCGCAGGCTTTTGCCGCAGAGATAACATTTCGTAGAGGTGACTCCCCGATCCTTCATGGCATCTTCACGGGACTCAAACACACGGGACACATATTTGGAATAGCCGGGAAATGTTACCTGGATCTCCTCTTTTTTGTTTCCCGGAAGCCGGTAATAATCAACCGACTGAAAAGGAAGGAGAGCTTCTGCCCCTGTTTTTTCCGCCAGACAGGCCAGAACCCGACCGGTGTAATAGGCATCATCCAGAGCCCTGTGAAACGGCCGTTTCTCTAAAAGCCCCTCCTGTTCCACTGCCGCATCCAGAGACAGTCTGGCTCCCTCTGCTGTAAACAGTCCGTACAGCTTCTGCACATCATAATAAAACAAAGGGAAGGGAAAGGGAGCTTCCATTCCGTAATATGCCATATTTCTCTGCAGCTCTGTCAGATCCATGGAACCCCAGGTACCATATACCGGCTCTTCGCCGCACCAGCAGAGAAACTGTCTGGCTGCCTCGGGAAAATCCATCCCCCGGGCCTTCAGCTCCTCCATATTCATATGAGTCACTTCTGATATCATATGATGCATCTGGCCATAGACCTGAGGCCGAATCAGCCGGTGAAACTCATCCACCATCTGAAAATTCTCATCCAGCTTTACTGCGCCAATCTCAATAATCTCAAAAGGGAAATCTGCTACCGAATCCTCCCGTCCCCGGGGACTCTGATTCCACTCTAAATCAAATATAATATAATTCTTCATAATGGACGATTATATCATAAAGAAATGATTTTGCATAGGCAGTCCTCAATGGCTTTCGGATCTCCCTGAACCGTACCCTGAACCATTGGTCCCTTGCCGCCTCCTCTTCCTTCAAAATGGCTGTAAAACTCCTTTAAAACCTGCTTTAAATCTATGGAATTGCTTCCCAGAGTAAACTGGTATCCTCCCTCTTCCTTTCCCAGGAAAATCCCGCAGACGCCGCTGCATTTTTCCTTTCCTGCATCTACAAAACGGCGGGCCGCATTCTTGTCCAGATCCTCTTCAAATACAAAATAATTGACGGTTCCTTCCGGAAGCTCCTCCAGCTTTTTCTCCAGATACCGGGTTTGCATCTGAATCGCCTTTCCCTTCCAGAGAAGCGCCTCCTCCCTGAGACGTTCAACCGCTTCCGCCGCCTCATAGGGCTTTGCAGACAAAAGCCGGGAAATCTCCCGCACATTGTCCTCCTTCATCCGGTAATCCTCCAGAGCCCGGAAACCACATACCATTGTCACACGGGTTCCGCCCTTGTAATTGACTGCATCCACCAGCTTAATCAGGCCAATTTCACCAGTTCGGGATACGTGGGGCGCACAGCAGGCACATACATCATATCCAGGTACCGTCACAATCCGCACCTGCCCGGCCAGTTCTTTTTTACTCCTGTACTCCAGAGCCGCCAGCTCTTCCCTGGTGGGATACTCCACCCGGATCTCCAGATTGGCAGCCACAGCCTCATTGGCCTCTGTCTCAATGCGGCGCAGCTGCCCCGGCTCAAAGGTTCCGTTAAAATCCAGAGTCACTGCTTCATTGCCCAGATGAAAGCCCACATTGTCATATCCAAAATACCGGTGCACCAGACCAGATACAATATGCTCGCCGGAGTGCTGCTGCATTCTGGAAAATCTTTCTTTGTAGTCGATTTCGCCATGTACCGTTTGTCCCGGCATCAGAGGCTTCTTCATCATATGAACCACCTCGCCCTCCCGCTCCTTTACATCCTCTACGGGAATACCGTCAATTACGCCAGGATCCGCATACTGGCCTCCGCCCTCCGGGAAAAATACCGTCCGGTCCAGAATCACCTCATACCATTCCTTTTTTTCATTCCACTGACAGGACACCACCTGAGCCTCAAATTCTTTTCTGTGGCTGTCCTGATAATATAATTTCTCTGTCATAATCTTTTCTCCATATCTCGCCATGCCTCTGCTTCTGCAGAATCGCTTCTTTCTATTGTAGCAGGCAGGAGCCGTTCCGTCCAGACTTATCCCTTAACGGTTATCCTGCCCTCCCTTACGCTTCCTGATGCCTCCGACATAAATCTCCAGATTTTTATGGCTCTTGCGGTATCCGGAAGGCGTCATTCCCGTCACAGCTTTAAACACCCGGTTAAAATGTGTCAGATTGGAAAACCCCATTTCCCTGCTGATCTCCGTGATACTCTTATCTGTCTCCATAATCCTTCTCTGAGCATTCATGATTCTGGTAACATTCACATACTGAATCACCGTACTGTTGGTATATGCCTTAAATTCCCGGCAGAGATAATAGCTGCTGACATAAAAGCGTTCCGCCAGACTTTCCAGAGTAATATTCTCATCAAAATGACGGTGAATATAATGCATTACCTGCCCCATTCTTGTTTTCTGCTCTGTTTTTACCGGTTCCGCCACCTGCTTTTGACGGGCCAGCAGATACAGAAGAAGATTCAAAAGAGAGTGCTGACATTCTCTTCTGAAATCCGCTTCCTCCTCCTGTTCCCGCAAAAGCTCTCCGAGAATTCGGTGTATCATCTGGCTGTCTCTGATCCCCATACTGTACATGCCATTGGCCTGATCCAGCAGCGAGGCCAGCTCCGGCACATCCACATCCTCCCTGCGAAAATACAGCACAATTCTCCGGAAGGGCATATCCTTTTTTCCATAAGAATAATGCATAATGTAGGGAGAAAACAACATCAGCTCCCCCGGCTTAAGCACATAGAGCTCATCCTGAAGACGCTGATACCTCTCCCCTTTTTCCAGGTAATACAGCTCATAATAATTGTGATAATGGGGCTGGGTCATATTGTCATTGACCCCTGCAATCCGCTCACAGGCAATCTCCGCCCCCTGCGCCATCATAATCCCCGCCTGATCAATCATAGCCCTTTCTCCTCAGCAGTTCTTTCTAATCTGCATAAAAACACTGTTAAAATTTGTAATTTCTGTCAATGCAAAAAGCAAGATATGTAAAATATTATACTATTATACGCAAAATCTGTCTAGTTTTGACGCTTTCAATTTCTTATAATACAGGCACATCGACTTCAAAAGATTTACCAAGGAGGTTTACAAAATGAAAGTTTGCACTACTGCATTTGCCGTAACAAAACAGGGCTCCGGCTTTTCCATCGCAACCAACTGTGTGGAAATCCGCCTGCTGTTTCTGACAGATTCCATTCTGCGGATCCGGGCCGGTTTTGACGGAGATTTTGCAGAAGAATCCTACAGTCTTGTTATGACTGCATGGGAAGATCGCATGGATGGTTTTCTGAAAAATTACAGAAAGCGGATCCAGCCTGCTGACGCAATTCTGGAGGATGGAGAAGAAAAAGCAGTCATCCGCGGAAAAGAGCTGACTGTAGTTATCGAAAAATCCCCATTCCGCATCTGTGTATATGATCAGGACAATACTCTGCTTCATGCCGATATTGTGGATCTGGCCTACCAGGAAGACTCCAACCGCCGCCGTATTCATACCAGCGAAATCACCCCCCAGGACTGCTTCTATGGATTTGGCGAAAAAAGCGGTGACTTCAATAAAGCGCAAAAATTCATGGGCATGAGCCCCAAGGACGCCATGGGCTACAACCCGAAGGAAACCGACTCCCTTTACAAGCACATTCCCTTTTATATTAAACTGAACCGGGATACCAGAAAGGCTGTCGGCTATTTTTACCACAATACCTGCGAATGCGATTTTGACATGGGACGCGAAAAAAGCAATTACTGGAAAATGCACAGCCGCTACCGTACAGACGGCGGTGACATTGATCTCTTTTTAATCGCCGGTCCCTCTGTCCGTCAGGTTGTGGAACGCTATACCGACCTGACCGGAAAATCCGCTCTGCTCCCCCGCTATGCCCTGGGTTATCTTGGTTCCTCCATGTACTACCCGGAACTGGAAAAGGACTGTGATGACGCTATCACAGAATTCATTGATACAACCAGAGAAGAGGGCATTCCCGTAGACGGATTCCAGCTTTCCTCCGGATACTGTACTGTAGAAACGGACAAAGGCGTAAAACGCTGTGTATTTACCTGGAATAAAAAAAGATTTAAGGATCCTAAGGATTTCTTCCATCAGATGAAGGTCCGGGGCGTTACCGTAACCCCCAACGTAAAACCCGGTATTCTTCTGATTCACCCCATGCTGGAAGAAATGAAGAAGAAAAACATGTTTGTCAAGTCCAGCACCAGCGAAGAACCAGGCGTAGGAACCTGGTGGGGCGGACAGGGTGTGTTTGTGGATTTTACCAGAGAATCTGCCCGCGAAGACTGGAAGTCTCTGCTGAAGGAAAATGTGCTGGATTACGGAACCTGCTCTATCTGGAATGATAACTGTGAATATGACAGTATGGTAGATAAGGACTGCCGCTGTGATTTCGAGGGCAAGGGAGGCACCATCGGACAGCTGAAATCCGTTATGTCCAATATTATGTGCCACGTTACAGACGAAGCCATTCACGAGACCTTTGAAAATACCAGACCCTATATTGTCTGCCGTTCCGGCCACTGCGGAATCCAGCGGTATGCCCAGACCTGGGCAGGCGATAACCTGACCTGCTGGGATTCCCTGAAATACAACATTGCCACCATTCTTGGCATGGGTCTGTCCGGCGTAGCCAGTCAGGGCTGCGACATCGGCGGCTTTTACGGTCCGGCTCCGGAAGGCGAGCTCTTCCTGCGCTGGGTTCAGAACGGAATTTTCCAGCCCCGCTTCTCCATCCACTCTACCAATACGGACAACACCGTAACAGAGCCCTGGATGTATAGTGATTACAAAGATGAGATCCGCCGCGCCATTGAATTCCGTTATCAGTTAAGCCCCTATCTGTATTCTCTGACAGACCGGGCCCACAGAATCGGACTTCCCATTATGGAAGCCATGTGCAGCGCATTCCAGAATGATCCAAAATGCTATGATGAAGGCGTTGATTTTATGCTGGGAGATTCCCTCCTGGTTGCAAACGTAGTAGAAAAAGGCGCGTCTTCCAGAAGCATCTATCTTCCGGAGGGCAATACCTTTTACGATTTTTATACCAGAACCCCCTATGAAGGCGGACAGACGATCGAAATTCCCGTTACCTTAAGCAGCATTCCTCTCTTTGTAAAAAGCGGAGCCATCCTGCCCATGGCAACGAATCCCATGACCAATCTTGCCACTCAGCAGGCCACCGGTCTGACCATTCTCTGCGCGGCAGATAAGGACGGCGAATTTGAGCTTTACGAGGACGACGGTGTTTCCATGGATTACGAACAGGGCGGCTGTCTGAGAACTCATATTTCCATGAAAACCGGCGAAAGAACCTGTCTGGACTTTACGCAGGAAGGACATTATGAGACAGCTGTGGAAACCATGGCCATTGACATGATTCACAGGGAAAAAGCGCCCTACTGGGTAACCCTTGACGGCAAAGAGCTTCCTCATTTCCTTCACAGAAGAAAATTTGAAGAGGCAGAATGCGGATGGTACTACAGCCAGCGGCTGAAATCCGTTCAGATCAAATACAAAAACCCGAAAAAGGATTACCGTCTTCTGGTTTCCTTTGAACAGTTTGATTTAATTGGAATGTAAGGGGGTACTTGTTTTATGAAAAAATTAGCAGCATTTGCACTGACACTGAGCCTTGCAGCAGCTTCCCTCACAGGCTGCGCCTCCGGCGGAGCCGCCACAAGCGCCCAGGCAACCGCAGAAAATCCCATGGTTCTGACTCTGGCTCACGGCCTGAGTGAAACCCATACCGTACATATTGCCATGACCGAGTTTGCAGAAAAAGTAGAAGAAGGCACAGACGGAAGAATCCAGATTCGGATTCTTCCCAACGGCCAGCTGGGATCTGAAAATGAAAATATGGAGCAGCTTATGGCTGGCGTTATTTCCATGACTAAGGTATCTGCCCCTGGTCTGGCTACCTACAACGAGGCCTATCACACCTTTGGCCTTCCCTATATTTTTGATGATACGGAAAATTTCTATCATGTCATGGATTCCCAGCCCATGCGTGACTTTTTCCTGTCCACTGCCGATGACGGCTTTGTTACTCTGACCTACTACACCTCCGGCGCCCGTTCTTTTTATACTATTGATAAGCCAATCCGGACTCCGGAGGATTTAAAGGGATTAAAAATCCGTGTTCAGGATATGAAATCCCAGACTGATATGTTAAAGGCTCTGGGCGGCATTCCTGTTGCCATGTCCTACGGAGATGTTTATACCTCTCTTCAGACAGGAATTATTGACGGAACTGAAAACAATGAAACTGCCCTGACTACAGGAAAGCACGGCGAAATCTGCAAGGTGTATTCTACCGATCAGCACGCTATGATTCCTGATGTTCTGGTTATGAGCGCCAAAACATGGGCTTCCATCAGCCCTGCGGATCAGAAGGTCATTCTGGATGCAGCCTACGCATCCACAGAAAGCCACAAAATCGCCTGGGATGCAGCCATTGAGGAAGCCATTCAGGAAGCATCCACTCAGATGAATGTGGAATTTGTCAATGATGTAGATAAAGACGCTTTCCGAAATGCAACAAGCGGCATGGTAAATGAATACTGTCAGGAATATCCGGGTGTTCAGAACCTGATCGATATTATCAATTCCGTTAAATAAAGGGGGAGGATTTCCATGAAAGAACTGTTAACTACTGTAAAAAAATTCATGATAAAGCTTCTTGCCGGTATTGCCACTGTCCTTTTGTCTGCCATGACGCTCCTGGTTCTGTATCAGGTATTTACCAGATATGTCCTGAACAGTCCGGCTGCTTTTACAGAAGAACTGGTGCGCTACTTCCTGATCTGGACCGGATTTATCGGCGCAGCCTACGCGTTTTTTACCAGACAGCATATGTGCCTGGTACTGGTTCGTGACAGCCTAAATCCTGCGGGCCGGAGGATTCTTATGACCCTTGTGGATCTGCTGATTCTTCTGTTTGCACTGTTTGTTATTACCATCGGCGGCTTTAAACTGGCTCTGAGCGCTGAAAAAGTATATTCCGCTCTGCTGGGTATTCCCAGAAGTCTGGTTTATGCCATGGCCCCTGTCTCCGGCCTGTTCATGATTGCCGCACAGATTATCAATCTGTACGAAGATATTACCGGAATTACCATTGAAGGAGGGAATGAAGCATGAGTATCGGAGTAACTGCCATTATCCTGTTTGCAGTTTTTGCACTGCTTTTGTTTGCAAGCTGCCCTATTTCCGTAAGTATTGTAATTTCTTCCATTGTTGCCGCAATCTCCTCCCTGTCCTGGGATCAGATTACCTTTATTACCATGCAGAAAATGAACAGCGGTGTGGAAAGCTTTTCCCTGCTGGCCATTCCTCTGTTTATTCTGGCCGGCAACATTATGAATAACGGCGGTATTGCCAGACGTCTCGTAAACTTTGCCAAGCTCTTCGTTGGCTGGATTCCCGGCTCTCTGGCTCAGGCCAACATTGTGGGAAACATGCTTTTCGGCGCTCTGTCCGGCTCCTCTGTTGCCGCAGCTTCCGCTATGGGCGGCTGCATTTACCCTATCCAGAAGGATGAGGGCTATGATCCGGCTTTTGCCACCGCTGTCAATATTGCATCTGCCCCCACAGGACTTCTGATTCCGCCGACCAGCGCATTTATTGTATACTCTACCGTAGCAGGAGGCGTATCCATTTCCACCCTGTTTATGGCCGGATATATTCCCGGTATTCTCATGGGTCTTGGTTCTATGGTTGTTGCTTTCCTGTATGCGAAAAAGCACAACTATCCGGTATCCGGAAGAGCATCTGCTTCGGAAGCTCTTAAGGTTACGCTGGAGGCTCTTCCCAGCCTGCTGCTGATTGTCATTGTAATCGGCGGTATTGTAGGCGGTATCTTCACTGCAACAGAAGGCGCAGGTATCTGCGTACTGTACTGCCTGATCCTGTCTGTATGCTACAAGAGCCTGACTGTACAGTCCTTTATGAAAATTCTGGTCAGCAGTGCCTGCACCAGCGGCATTATCCTGTTTCTGATTTCCGCTTCCTCCGCCATGTCCTTTGTTATGGCATACTCCGGAATTCCGGCGGCAATCAGCTCAGCCATTATGTCTGTATCCACAAACAAATATGTGATTCTTCTTTTGATGAACATTATTCTGCTGATTGTAGGCATGTTTATGGATATTACACCGGCTATCCTGATTTTCACCCCCATCTTCCTGCCTATTGCAGAAAGCCTGGGCATGTCCAACATTCAGTTCGGCGTTATGCTGATCTTTAACATGTGCATGGGCAACATCACTCCGCCGGTAGGTTCTGTACTGTTCGTAGGCTGCGGAATCAGTAAGATCAGCATTGAGGAGGTTACAAAAACTCTGCTTCCCTACTTTGCTGTTCTTCTCCTGCTGCTTCTGGCTGTTACCTATATTCCTGCTCTGTCTCTGGGCATTCCATCTATGATGGGACTTCTGTAAAGGAGGACAGGCATAAGGGCGCCGTTCCATCATCCACACCAGACAATGATGGAACGGCGCCCTTTTTCACAGCATCTGAGCATTTATTTTGTTTATTTTCCCTTCCCTTTCATACAGCTCCTGCACATACCCCATAAACCTGGTTATCTGTTCACTGAGAATAAACTGGTTCCGCCAGACCAGATACAGGTTCCTTGCTGCCCCCAGCCCAGGCAGAGGAAACGAAAGAAGCTTTCCCTCCTGGCAATCATTCTCTGCCGCCTTTGCCGATATAATAGAAACTCCCAGGCCGCAGGAAACCAGGCGCTTTACTGCCTCCTGATCGTTGAGCCGGGCCGCCACATGAAGATCCTGTTCCCGGATTCCTGTCTGAAGGAAATAGTTCTCCATGCATTTGCGGCTTCCGCTCCCCTGTTCCCGCAAAAGAAAAGGCTCTGCAAGAAGCTTCTCCATAGAAACTCCCCCCTCATCCTTCCATTTCCGATAATACTCTGTCGCCGGAGTAATCAAAACCATCGTGTCTCTGTAAAAAGGCAGAAACGTAAGATTTTCATCAGAAACCTTCATTCCAACCATTCCCAGTTTAATATTTCCCTCCAGAACCTGGCTGATAATCTCCCGGCTGTCTCCCTGGTGAATATGAATCTGAATCCCGGGATTTGCTTTTAAAAAGCCGGGAAGCACCTCAGGAAGAATATAGACGGAGGGAATCGTAGAGGCTCCCAGATTAATGACATGCTCTGTTTCCATCTGCCAGCTCTCCACCAGACTGTCCCTCAGCAGGAATATTTTCTCTGCACATTGATACAGCTCCCACCCTCTCGGAGTAATCTCCACATCCTTGGTGGTGCGCAGCACCAGGCGGGACTGCAGCTCCTCCTCCAAAGCACGAATATGGGTGCTGATAGTAGGCTGAGAAATATAAAGCATCTCTGCCGCCTTCGTAAAACTCTGATATTTTACAACTGCAGCAAATGACTGAAGCTGTTTAAAATCCATACCCTTTCCTCCTGCAATCTTCCATTATGACAGCTCGTCAAGCGCCTGAAGCGCCAGCACGGCTTCCTCTATGACAGCTCGTCCAGCGCCTGAAGCGCCAGCGCAGCTTCCTCCCTGGTGTTCCACCATCCGAAGGAGAAACGAATGGTTCCTGTTGGGAAGGTGCCCAGAGTCTGATGAGCAGAAGGTGCACAGTGAAGTCCCACCCGTGTCATAATTCCATACTGGACATCCAGCTCATAGGCTGTTTGGGCAAGCTCCCGCCGCACCGTCTGAACAGACACCACTCCTGTCCGTCCCTCTGTATCCTTTTTCCCCACAACGCGAAGCCGTTTCTCATACGGATCCATAGATTTCAGTCCCTCCAAAAACTGTCTGGTCAATGCAAGTTCATGACTGCGGATCTGTTCCATCCCTGTTTCTCGGATCCAGCCAAGTCCTGCATGAAGCCCCACAATTCCCGGCAGATTCATAGTTCCCGCCTCAAACCGATCCGGCATAAAATCCGGCATAACCTCAGTATGGCTGATGCTTCCTGTTCCTCCCGCAATCAAACTCTCCATCTGAGGCAGAAGCTTCTCGCTCAGAAGAAAGCCGCCGATTCCCTGGGGGCCCAGAAGCCCCTTATGGCCGGTAAAAGCCAGAGCGTCAATCTTCATGTGTTCCATATCCAGAGGCCACACTCCGGCTGTCTGAGCTGTATCAGCAATAAACAAAAGACCGCGCTCCCGGCAGAATGCTCCCACCTGTTCATAAGGCATCATCGTTCCGCACACATTGCTGGCGTGGGTCATTACCACCGCCCTGGTTTCTTTTTTCACCAGAGGAGCCATTTCCTCCAGAATCAGGCTTCCATCTCTGCGGCAGGGAATCCGGGAAAAAGAAATCCCCTGCTTTTCCAGCTGCACCAGGGGACGCATCACCGCATTGTGCTCCATAGAAGAAACCAGCACATGGTCTCCCGGCTTTAACAGCCCCTTTAAAATCACATTAAGACTTTCTGTTACATTTTTTGTAAATGCCACATTTCTGCAGTCTTCCCCGCCAAATAAGCTGCAAAGCATCTGTCTGGTTTCATAAACCAGCTCCTCAACAGCATACGCACGATCATAACATCCTCTGTTAATATTACTGCCAGATCTTGTCATATAGTGATACATGGCCTCCGGCACCGCCTTCGGTTTGGGAAAGGTTGTACTTGCATTGTCCAGATAAATTGCATCCATCTCCTCTTTTTCCTCCTCTTCTGCAGCGATTAGCCTGACCGCAGCTTCCCTGCTGCGCTTCTTTTGCCGCGGTTTTCTTTCTGTATTTTCTTTCATCATAGCACACATTTATTTAATAATCAAATAAATCAATCTAAAATATTAATAACTGCTATTGGACTTCATTTTTTATGCATGTTATCATAAGATTAATGAATTTATGACATTTTTTTCACTATTTTTACGAAAAATCTATTGTCATAAAAAGAAAAAAGGAGTGTAGCGTTATGTCTCAGACAAAAGAAAAACAAACAATCATAGCTGCTGGCTGTATCATCGGCCTTATCTCCGCGGCACTGGTATTTCTGGGGAATCCATCCAACATGGGCTTCTGTATTGCCTGCTTTCTGCGGGATCAGTCCGGTGCCCTGGGCCTTCATTCCGCAGCTGCAGTCCAGTACATCCGTCCGGAAATCATCGGACTGGTTCTGGGAAGCCTGATTCTGGCTGTAAGCCGGAAAGAATTCCAGGCAAAAGGAGGAAGCTCTCCTGTTACCCGTTTCATTATTGCATTTTTTGTAATGATCGGCTGCCTGATGTTTTTAGGCTGCCCCTTCCGTATGATTCTTCGCCTTGCAGGCGGCGATTTAAACGCGCTGTTCGGTCTGGCCGGTTTCGTATTTGGAATTCTTGCCGGAATCTTCTTCCTGAATAAGGGCTATACCTTAAAGAGAACCTACCGGCTTCCCAAAACAGAGGGAATGATTCTTCCTGCCATAGAAGCGGCCCTTCTGATTCTTCTGGTTGCCGCTCCGGCCTTCATTCATTTTACAGAAGCTGGCGGCGGTCCTGGAGGCAGCCACGCTGCCATTGCAGTCAGCCTGGGAGCAGGCCTGATTGTAGGCGCTCTGGCTCAGAGAACCCGTCTCTGCATGGTCGGCGGCATCCGTGATATGGTACTGTTCAAAGAATCTCGTCTGCTTCTGGGATTTATCTCTGTTTTTGCAGCTGCTCTGGCAGGCAACCTGATTCTCACCGCAGCCGGCGGAGGAACCTTCTTCCAGCTGGGCATGGAAGGACAGGCAGTTTCCCATACAGACGGCCTCTGGAATTTCCTGGGCATGTTCCTGACCGGATACGGCTGTGTTCTGCTGGGCGGATGCCCTCTGCGTCAGCTGATTCTCTCCGGTGAAGGCAACACAGACAGCGCCATTACCGTTATCGGTCTCATGGTTGGAGCCGCATTTGCTCACAACTTTGGCCTTGCTTCCAGCGGAAATGGCCCTACCGCCAACGGAAAAATCGCTGTTCTCATCGGCCTTGCCGTTGTTACCGTAATTGCCTGCTTCAATACATTTCAAAAGGAGGATTAAGCAATGAAAACCTTAGATGCAAGAGGACTTTCCTGTCCTGAGCCGGTTATTATGCTGAGAAAGGCCCTGGCTGGCGGAGAGCCCTGCCAGATGATCGTAGACAATCACGCTGCCAAGGAAAATACATCCCGCTACGGCAAGTCCCAGGGATACCAGGTAGCTGTTCAGGAACAGGGCAGTGAATACACCCTGACCTTCACGAAATAATGTATATCGCTACTTTTTATTCCCATTTCGGCGCCATCCGCTATAAGCGGCTTTGCGGGGAGCGGAATATTCCCGCCCATGTTATGCCGGTTCCCAGGGACTTAAGCAGCAGCTGCGGCACCTGCGTCTGCTGTGAGGGAGCATATCTTACACCGGACGGAGCTTTTTTGGAGGAAGTGGAACAAATCGTTGAAAAAACAGAAACCGGCTATCGCCGGATCTATCAGGCAAAGGACAGCTGAACGCTGTCCTTGACACAAATATAAAAGTATGATAGCATAAGAAACGCGAAAGCTATATTTTTCCTTGTGGCTGAGATAAACAAGGGGGAATATAGCTTTTTCTTTTAGCTTTAGAGAAAGAGAGGATGCAAAAAAATGCAGCAAACCTTTATGAAAACAAAACCGGTTCTGCCGCTGGTTTTGTCCATGTCCCTTCCGATGGTTGTGTCCATGATGGTGGCTTCCCTGTATAATATCGTTGACACCTATTATGTGGCAAAAATCAGCGAAAATGCTATGACCGCCTTATCCCTGGTGTTCCCGGCGCAGAACCTGATCAATGCCATTACTATCGGCTTTTCCATTGGCGCTAATGCCGTGATTTCCTATCATCTGGGTGCCCAGGAGCATCAAAAAGCCAACGCCGCAGCAACCCAGAGTATCTTTTATAATGCCCTTCACGGGATTATATTAACGATTGGATGTATTGCAGTCATGCCGTTTTTCCTTCGCCTGTTTACTGCCGATGAGCAGGTGATTGATATGGGACTTCGCTATTCGAGACTCGCCTTTGCTTTTGCAATATTCGTAGCCATTTCCATGTCAATGGAAAAGATATTTCAAGCTACTGGAAAAATGATGATGACCATGGTTTGCATGATGTCCGGCTGTGTTGCCAACATTCTTCTTGATCCGATCCTGATTTTTGGCTGGGGGCCATTCCCGAGCATGGGAATTGAAGGCGCTGCTTTGGCAACCGGTATCGGCCAGATTCTCAGTCTGGTAATTTATATCATCTGCTATTTTACAGGACGCCTGCCCATACGCTTTTGTTTTCATGCAGGCACATTTGATAGGAACTTAACCAGAAAAATGTATTCCATTGGCATTCCTGCGGCTCTGAATCTGGCTCTTCCATCTCTGTTGATTTCATGCCTGAACATTATTTTATCTGCATATTCGCAGGTCTATGTTCTGGTTTTAGGTGTATACTACAAGCTGCAAACCTTCCTGTATCTGCCTGCCAATGGAATCGTTCAGGGAATGCGGCCTATTATCGGATATAATTTCGGTGCAAAGGAATCTGCCCGGGTGGAAAAAATCTATCGAGTCTCTCTGGCACTTTCTGTCTGCATTATGGCAGCCGGAACGATTCTGTGCTGGTTGATCCCGGGACAGCTGATTGCACTGTTCTCCTCCAATGCTGACACCATAGCTGCGGGCAGCTCAGCCCTTCGAATTATCAGCATTGGATTTGTAATCTCTTCTGTTTCCATCATTTCCAGCGGAGCCTTAGAAGGATTAGGAATGGGCGGCCCTTCTCTTGCTATTTCCCTGCTCCGATACGTTTTTTTCATTATTCCAGCTGCTTTTCTTTTAAGCCGGTTCCTGGGAGCGGCAGGCGTATGGCATGGATTTTGGATTACGGAACTGGTCACAGCTATGATTGCGTATTTTCTTTACCGAAAAAAAGTATCTGCCTAAGAGCCTGCAGCAACGATGCATTAAACATCTGCAGAGCTAATCCAGCTGGCTGAAAACCATATAAGTCAGACCGGTGGTCTGTGAAGCTTGCTCAGATCTCTGTCAAATAGACAGAGATCTGAGCATTTTTCACTTACCACCGGCTTTTTGATTCCCATACTTCAATAAATTGATATAATATTTCAATAAATAGATATTGCAATCCTGTCTATTTCTTAGTAACATGATCATATAGTTCCACATCAAATGCAAAGGAGCCACGCCTATGAAACCTGAATCCTATCCCATGCAGGAACGCCGCCTGCTGGAAAACCACATTCAAGCCTTCTTCGGCAGGTTTGAAACGATACTGCACGAAACCTCCTTTCCTGGTATCTCCACAGATATCTGTGTGATTCCTCCTTCTGAAGAGCGCAATTATCACACACTGGTTTCCCTGGGAGAATACAGCACTCCCTCCGCCCAGACTCAGGAACAGGGAAAAAATGACAGCATCCTGCTTCTGCTGTTCCTCCCCCCAGACTGGAATCCTAATGATGACTGCAAAGAACAGCGCTGGCCCGTTCAGCTGCTGACCGGACTGACTGCTGCAGGCTGCTTTTCTGAGCCTCTGGCCCATGGCACGATCCTGAAAACTGCTCCTGCTTTCCAGGAAAAAATACCCATGTCCCATGCCATTTTGCTTACGCCTTCGTTTTCTTCCCATGATGACTGCTGCTGCAAGCTTCCAGAAGGGAAAACCATACATTTTTATCAGGCAGTTCCCCTCTATCCTGACGAGGCAGAATACGGCTATGCCGTCGGAGCTGCTGAACTTCTTAACCGGCTGAATATCCAAAAATCCATCCTCTTTCCTTTCCGTGAAGACTTTCTGGACTGGGATGAAATCAGCCAGGAGGAGGCAGACGGAATTCTTCTGGACGACGTTTCCTGGCATCTGGAATCTATACAGGAAAAGCAGCTTTCTGCAGGCACACTTTCCGCCTGCAGCCACATGGCCGCCTGGCTTCACTGGTTTCAAAAACATCAGTTTTTAAACCCGGCGCTGGAGCAAAAACTCCCGGATGACTGCGGCAGCCTCCGGGAATTTATTCTGGATCAGCTCAATGGACAGCTTCTCCGCTCTTATTTTGTAAACGAAGTTCAGGACTTTGCAGACAGCTATTACAGCGGAGAAAACGGCCCCTGTTTTCTCTCTGATATGGACTTCCTTGCCCGGGAATATTCCCATTCAGATGATTCCAAATACGCCGCCTTCTACGCTTCTTTTCCAGAGGAAGCTTATCTTTTCCTGCCTTATTGCGATGACTATATCAGCTCTGTTTCCTGCATCATAGAACAGAGATGGGAAGAGTGGAAACAGCAGGATAACAGCCTGTAAAAATCCAAAAGAGAGCTTGTGCCGCAGTTCTATTCTGCCAGCGTTCCTGTTACATTTAACGGAATGGTAAAGGTAACTGCTCCCATATATCCGGGGGCCACCTCATACTCATCAAAGCTGATGACAAGCTCTCCGTTCTCATTAAAATAATAGCTTTCCTCTCCTGTAATTCCCTTAAAATCGGAATCTGGCAAATCGCTGTTTAAGAAATAAGCAATATTCTCATCCGCATCCATCTGGGCCTGCATCTGCTGCTTAATATTCTCACTGATTGCTTCCAGCTGTTCCTTATTTCCGCCCAGAAGGCTGCTGAGAGAAACCACTTCTCCTGTGGCCTTATTGACCGTAAATACCTTTACAAACTGGGTTCCGCTGGCCATAATTACTGTTGTATTAATACGGATAGATATATATTTTTCATTCTGAAATACTACATCATAAGAAGATTCCAGCGCATAATTTCCCTGTCCCTCAGACTCCTTCAGATCATCTTCATACATGGCAATCAGAGAGTCCGCATACTGCTCCAGCGCCTGATTGGCTGCAATTTCTGAACCATTCTCGCTGTCTATCCGGGGAATATCTACTTTTCCTTCAAAACTTCCCTGACTGTCTTCAAAGGTACGGAAAGTCATAACCCTGGCCAGTGCGCCAATAATTGGCAGATTTTCCATCGCATTTGCTGTTATGGGACTTGCATTTGCCAGAGTGCCTACTGTTACCAGAACTGCCGCTGCCGCTGCTGCTGTTTTCTTAAAAATCCCGTATCGTTTCATACTGTTCTGCCTTTTCCTGATGTCTTTTTTCTGCTCTTTTCCAGTCATTGCTTCCTGCTGTTGTCTATGATTTTCTGTCTGTTTTTTGTCTGCAGATGTTTCTTTTTTCATCTGCTTAGATGCTTCAGCCTGACGCTGAATATCCTGGAAAGAAAGAATCCTTTCCTTTTCTGCTTTAGCCTGATGGATTCCGGAAAGAATTCTGTCTCTGGCTGCTTCCGGCACCGGAATCTCTCCATATTTTATTTTCATATCCAATGTCCTCTGCTTAAATTCCTTTTCCAAAAGCTCCAGCTCTTCCAGATATTCTGTCCCTTCTTTTTCTGTTTTTTCTGTTTCTGTTCTCACGTTTTCCCTTCTTTCCTTCATACTGCTTTCCTCCAATATTCTATGATTATGCCAGCTTCTGCTTCAGCTCCCGCAGAGTACGGTACAGCCGGCTCTTTACGGTATTAACGTTTTCATCTGTCATTTCTGCAATTTCCTCCAGCTTCCTGTCCTCAAAAAAACGAAGAAGAATCAAGGTCTTCTGTTCCTCTGTCAGACTGGCCAATGCGTTCTGCAGATCGGAATTTTTGTATTGTGCATAAACAGAAAGAGTTTCCGCCTCATCGAGAGATACCATCTCCCGCCGCTTCCTCAGCTGGCTGATTGCTGTATTGATTACAATTCTGTAAATCCAGGTTTTTGCAAAAGCAGGGGTTTTCAGCTTATCTGCCTCCCGAATGGCTTTATATGCGCTTTCCTGAACAATGTCCAGGGCGTCCTCCTCATTTCTCACATATCCATAGGCCAGCCGATAAAGCTGCCTGTAATTTTCTGTCAGCACATCTTCTATTATTTTTTCACAGCTGCTCATGTTATTTTGTGCCTTTCTTTTTTGTTTTCTATTTATTTGACGCTTCCGCCTTCGGGAAAGTTTCATCTTGGCTTTCCCTTTTTTCTGTTTACTGGTACAATAGAAGTAACTATCCAGTTCTCACATCGGAGGAATCTCCGATGCTTCTTGTTCGGCTTTGCCGGACAAGAAGATGCCCCGTCCTGAACAGTTACCAATAGAAACAGAATATCACAATCCAGATAGATTAAAAAGGAGGTCTCACAGCTATGCTTGCATACACCTATAAAAAACATGGACTTTTTCAACTGGAGGAAAAGGAGAAGCCTGTTCTTCTGGCTCCTTCCGATGCGATTGTCAGAGTTACTCTGGCCAGCATCTGTACCAGTGATCTTCATATCAAACACGGCTCTGTTCCCCGCGCTGTACCGGGAATTACTGTTGGTCACGAAATGGTGGGAATCGTGGAAGAAACCGGAGCTGATGTTACAAAAGTAAAACCCGGAGACCGGGTGACTGTTAATGTAGAAACCTTCTGCGGCCACTGCTTTTTCTGCCGCCAGGGCTTTGTCAATAACTGCGAGGATCCCGACGGCGGATGGGCCCTGGGATGCCGGATTGACGGCGGTCAGGCGGAATATGTCCGCGTACCCCAGGCCAATCAGGGACTGAACCGAATCCCGGATTCTGTTTCCGATGAACAGGCTCTTTTCGTAGGCGATATTCTGGCCACTGGCTACTGGGCTGCACGAATTTCTGAGATCAAAAAAGAGGACACTGTCCTTATTATCGGAGCAGGTCCTACTGGTATCTGTACCCTTCTGTGCGTTTTGTTAAAAGAACCCAGACAGGTTATTGTCTGCGAAACAGATCCTCAGAGAGCTGACTTTGTCCGCCGCCACTATCCCCAGGTTCTTGTATGCAATCCTGCCAAAGAGGATATGGAAGCATTTGTAAAATCTCACTCTGACCATGGCGGGGCTGATGTGGTCCTGGAAGCTGCAGGGGCAGAAAATACCTTTGAAATGGCCTGGAAATGCGCCCGCCCCAATGCCATTGTAACTGTCGTTGCACTTTATGACCGCCCTCAGCTTCTGCCGCTTCCCGATATGTACGGAAAAAATCTGACCTTTAAAACAGGAGGGGTGGACGGCTGCGACTGCGAGGCCATTTTAAAGCTGATTGAAGAAGGCAAAATTGACACCACGCCGCTGATCACGCACACCCTGCCCCTGAACCAGATTGAAGAAGCCTATCAAATATTTGAAGAAAAAAAGGACGGAGTAATCAAGGTCGCTGTAAAGCCCTGATTCCCCATCCTGAACAGTTCCAATTTACTCAGCAAAGAAGCGCTCTTCCACCTCTTTTACTGGCATTTCCTTTCCAGTAAACAGCCGGAATGCAGCGGCGCCCTGCCAAAGCAGCATACCGATTCCGCCAATTACCTGACAGCCTGCCTCCTTCGCCTCGCGAAGCAGGCGGGTCTCCAGCGGATTGTAAACCGTATCAGCCACAATCAGCCCCGGATGGAGCAGTTCCGCCGGAATCAGTGTGTCTTTGTCCATCGGTTTCATGCCAACCTTTGTTGCGTTGATCAGAATATCGCTGTCTCTTACCGCCTCAGCCAGACGCTTCTGATCCTCCAGATCACACATCTCTGCGCGGCAGTCCGGAACCTCTCTGGCCAGCTTTTCTACAATTCTCTGACCACTGGCAAAGAACTCATCTCTGCGGTTGAAAATCGTAATTTCAGCTGCACCTTCCAGGGCAGTCTGAATGCTGATAGCATTGGCTGCACCGCCGGTTCCCAGAATCAGCAGCTTCTTTCCCTTCACCTCTACGCCGTGGGCGCGAAGGTTGTCTGTAAAACCCTGGCCGTCTGTATTGTATCCGATCAGCCTTCCGTCCTCTGACACAACTACAGTATTGCAGGCGCCAATCAGACGGGCCGCCGGACTGATCTCATCGAGATAATCCATCACTGCCGTCTTGTCCGGCATGGTAATATTGAAGCCCTTTACATGAAAAGTTTTGATCGCCTCAACAGCCTTTCCTACCTGATTCAGCGGTACATCAAATGCCAGATATGCGCCGTCCTCGCCTGTACGGGCAAAGCTGTAATTGTACATGGCCGGGGAACCGGAATGACCTACCGGAGAGCCAATCAGGCAGTAAAGCTTCGTATGTCCTGTAATTCTGTTTTCCATCGCAAACTCCTCCTCAAATCCTTTTGTTTTCCCATTTTACACTGAGAAAGGATTTTTTTCCAGACCTGTTTTTATTTTTCTTTTGTAACTTTATTTTTCTGTCTTCCCCCCTGCTTTAACGGTTTACATATCTCCACAGGGTTGTTCTGCTGATTCCCAGCTTTTTTGCCGCCGCAGTCTGATTTCCTCCGCACAGATTCAATACATGAAGGACAATTTCCCTGTTCATGCTGTCCAGTGACTGCTCCAGATTCAGAGAAAAATCCTGGCTGGCCGGTTTCTCTGCCTTCTGTTTATCGGCAGTCTCAACGAAAAATTCTCCCTCCTCCTTCAGAATCCGTTCAATGGTTTTTCCAGAAATATAGGCCTGCTCTGTCTCCAGCACCGCCTTCTTCAGAATTCGCTTAAACTGTGTAATATTACAGGGATAATCATACTCCTTCAGCATCCGGACTGCATCCTCGTCCAGACCTACCGCCTGTCTGCCCAGCTCCTGGTTTAATGTGTCAATATAAATGGCGGCAGATGAGCTCAGATCCTCCCGCTGCTCCCGCAGAGGCTTTGCAGTCACATGGATTCCTCCCAGCATATTCGTATATTCCAGCGCTGTGTGAGGAACCCCCTTTCCCCGGGGCTGTGTGCAGGAAAAAATCAGCCGGTTTCTCACATGAAGGTTGGTATCCAGAATAATGGACAACAGACGCTTCTGACGCGCCGGGGAAAGGGATTCCAGGTTGCAGATATAAATGGTATTTCCGTTGTCTGTAAAAGGAGAATTGTAATGGTTAATCAAAAATTCCCAGGTCTTGTCATTGAGGAGAGAACAGTTTACCACATAAAGAGGGCTGTCTCTCCAGGCACTTTTTGCATAATAAATACAGGCCACCCGGTCCTTCCCCGTCCCCACCTCGCCTGTAATCATCAGCGGCGAAGCATTGGCTGACATCATTTCTGTACTTGCAACAATCTCTCTGGCCCGTTCTGTATTGCTGTAAAAGCTCTCCAAGAAATTTTGAAGAGCCCTTTCCTTATCCAGAATCGTAATTCCGTATTTGGAATAGGCCATGGGAATTTTAGAGGGCATAACCCGGAAAATCACATAATCCATATTTCCCGTATCAGACCGCTGAGAGCGGACAGAATACATCTGTCCCCCCAGAGTCACAAAAAAAGAGCGCTGTTTTCCGGAACGACACCGGGGCAATTCTTTTCTTAGCTGCTGCGCCATCTCCTCTGCCGTCTCCTCCTCCAAAGTAGAATAAAGATTTTTTCCCTCTATATCCAGAATCAGATAACGGTTTGAACTGCTGCGGACCAGGGTTTCCAGCATAGAAAAGGAATCATACAGCTTTTCATGCTTCGACCAGCTGTCAACCGCATGGTTAATCGCTGATTTCAGACTCTCCACACTGGAGGTCAGTAAAATCGGGGTGATTCCGATAAGCTTTGCATATTCGTAGGGAATCATATCACAAATCACTGTCTCATATCCCTGTTCCTTCATTCGATCCAGTAAGCTTCCGGAATCTGACCAGTTATTGATAGAAAAAGAAAAAATATCAATCTTGATTTTCAGCAAATCGCAAAGATTTTTTGCAATATCTGTTAAAGAATGGAATCCCAGAATTGCAAATTTTGTTCCCGTATTTTCTGCTATTTTAATACATCGGAGAACATCATAATAATCAATTCCAATATCCACCACCGGCACAGGAACTGCCTGGGAAATCATGCTGGCTGTATTCGCCCGGGAAATAATCATATCGTATCCAGAATAATATTTCTTTGCCAGCGCCAGCCCCTCCTCCATATTCCCCAGCATGGCATTCAGCTCTATATCCGGATAATGGGCTGCGCACTGATTCATCAAATGAACAAGTCCCCGATACGGCGCAATTCCAAGAATTCGTACTTTTCTCATTTCTCTCCCTCTTTCTGTTTGTTATCGTTCATGTACAAGCTTTTGTTTCAATTATAAACAATATTATACTGTATTATCCTTGAAATTGAAAGAAAAATTGAGTTATATTAGAAGAAATGATGTGTTTCATTTATAACTGTTTCATTTTTAAACACTTTAGAAAGGCAGCAAAACCATGGATAATCGATATTTAATCATTGCAGATGATTTTACCGGAGCCAACGATACCGGCGTCCAGTTAAGAAGGCGGGGATTTCCCACAGAGGTTCTGTTCAGCGGAAAGCCAGTCTGCCAGGATAAATCCGTTGTAATTGACACAGAATCCAGAACGGTTCATCCGGATCACGCCTATGAAATCGTGTCCCATGCCCTGGAGCAGGTTGATTTTTCCCAGTTCCGCCATATTATTAAAAAAATTGACTCAACCATGCGTGGAAATATCGCCATGGAAATCCGGGCAGTCGATGAGGCCTTTCACCCGGAGCTTATCGTCTTTGCTCCTGCCCTTCCGGCTCTGGGCAGAACCACTGTGGACGGGGTTCAGCGCCTGCATGGTGTGGAAATCTGCAAAACAGAGCTTTCCCGGGATCCAAAAAATCCTGTGGTAGAAGACAATCTGGTCAGCCTTCTGGGGCGGATTTATGAAGAGAGGATTCAGCTGAAACACCTTCCTGAGATCAGAAGCAGCTCCTTTTCTCTGACTGACAGCCGTATTTTTGTATGTGATGCAGAAACAGACGAGGATCTTTCCCGCATTGTTCAGGCTGCCAGAAGAAGCCAAAAAACAGCTCTCTACATCGGAACCGCAGGCATTGCCGACAGCCTTATGGAGCTGGAGCAGCCGTCCCTCCCTTCCCTTGGAGTCGCCGCCAGCATCAGCACCGTAACCAACCGCCAGATGCATTTCTGTGAACAGCAGGGCATTACCTTAATCAAGCTTCCTGTAGATAAAATCCTGCAGGGAAGCGACACGGCAGAGCATTATGTTCAGAAGGCTGTTGAAGCCCTGAACCGCGGCGAGGACACCATCTTTCTCACAGACACTGCCTATGATCGAGAGTTTCTGGAGCTTTCCTATCAGGCCGGTGACACCCTGGGTCTTACCCCTCTGGAAATTGGTGATCGGGTTCGCTCAATTATCGGTCACGGAGCCACGGAAATTCTCAGGCAGGCAAAGGTTTCCGGAGTTTTCCTTACCGGAGGAGACACTGCTCTCGGCCTGCTGATGAACATTGGGGCTGACGGGTCGGAAATCCTGTCAGAAATTATGGTGGGAATTCCCCTGATTCAGGTGAAGGGCGGCGAATTTGACGGGCTGAAGCTGGTTACAAAAGCCGGAGCCTTCGGCGCAGATAACGCCATTGCCTTTGCCATGAGAAAATTAAAGGAACATTTATAAATATCACACATCCATAATACGAGGAGGTATTCACATGAAAGAATTTTTACTGCCCTATGGAAAAGAAAAACTGACCGCAGCTATTGAAGAAGAGCATCTGGCCGGCGTCCTGCTCTCTGAGCTGCACAGCTACAAGGCCCCCAAAAGCGGTTCTGAACTGGTTCAGGACGCTCTGGAACACCCTATCGGTACTCCCAGACTCTGTGATATGGCTGTTGGGAAGAAAAACATTGTAGTCATCTCCTCTGACCATACCAGACCCGTTCCCAGCCACATTATGATGCCGCTGATCCTGGCTGAAATCCGCAAAGGCAATCCGGACGCAGACATTACCATCCTGATTTCCACCGGACTTCACAGAACCACTACCCAGGAAGAGCTGGCTGACAAATTTGGCCCGGAAATTATGGCAAATGAAAAAATCATTGTTCACAACTGTGATGACAATGACAACCTGGTATACTTAGGCAAGCTTCCTTCCGGCGGCAACCTGATCATTAATCGCCTTGCTGCAGAAGCAGATCTTCTTGTGGCAGAGGGATTTATTGAGCCTCACTTCTTTGCCGGCTTCTCTGGCGGAAGAAAGAGCGTGCTTCCCGGCGTTGCAAGCCGTGAAACAGTTATGTACAACCACAACTCTGGCTTTATTGCCGATCCTCATGCCCGCACCGGAGTGATTGAGGGCAATCCGATTCACGATGACATGCTGTATGCGGCACGGGCTGCCAGACTGGACTTTATCGTTAATGTTGTTATTGATGCTGCCCACGATCCCATTTTTGCTGTTGCCGGCGACTGCGATCTGGCTCACAGAGTTGGACGTGAATTTCTGGCTTCCAAGTGCCAGGTAGACGCGGTTCCTGCTGACATTGTTATTTCTACTAACGGCGGATATCCTCTGGATCAGAATATTTATCAGTCTGTAAAAGGTATGACTGCCGGTGAAGCCACGGTAAAAGAAGGCGGCGTAATCATTATGCTTTCCAAAGCTGCTGACGGACACGGCGGCAAATATTTCCATGAGACCTTCCGGGACGAAAAGGATCTGAACCGGATGATGCAGACCTTCCTGGACAGAAAGCCGGAAGAAACCATCATCGATCAGTGGCAGTCCCAGATTTTTGCCCGGCTTCTGCTGAAGGCAACTGTAATCTTCATTTCCTCCTGTGATGATCAGCTGGTAGAGGATCTTCACATGGTTCCGGCCCACAGCATGGAAGAAGCTATGGAAAAGGCAAAAGCTATCGTTGGAAAAGAAGACTATAAGGTAACGGTAATCCCGGACGGTGTTTCCGTCATTGTAAAAGAATAAAATCAGGGAGGTTCTGTGCTATGAAATTTATCCTGATACCGGACTCTTTTAAGGGTACATTAAGCTCCGCTCAGATTTGCGGAATTATAAAAGAAAAAGTGGATCTCCATTTTCCCGGTGCTGAGTCTGTCAGCGTACCGGTTGCCGATGGCGGAGAAGGCTCTGTAGACGCCTTTATCACTGCTGTTGGAGGCACAAAGGTTATGGTTCCTGTGAAAGGCCCTTATTTTGAAGACATAGAATCTTATTACGGGCTGATCGACAACGGAAACACTGCTGTCATTGAAATGGCTGCCGCCGCAGGCCTTCCTATGGTGGAGGATCGGAAAAATCCGAAAAAAACTACAACCTACGGCGTAGGCCAGCTGATCCTGGCTGCCGCAGAAAGCGGCGTTAAAAAAATCATTGTGGGACTGGGCGGTTCCTGCACCAATGACGGCGGCTGCGGAGCTGCCGCAGCTGTCGGCGTAAAATTCTACGACAAAAACGGGGAATCCTTTATTCCCACCGGCGGTACTGTTATCGATATTCAGCGCATTGATCTGAGCCAGAAAGCAGCAATTCTGAATCAGGTAGAGATCGTAACCATGTGCGACATTGATAATCCCATGTACGGTCCCACCGGCGCTGCCCATGTTTTTGCACCACAGAAGGGCGCAGACGAAGCTATGGTTCTGGAACTGGATGAAGGAATTAAAAATTTAAGCCGTGTGATTCTGGATGCATCCGGTCAGGACATCAGCCAGATTCCGGGAACCGGCGCTGCCGGAGCTATGGGCGCCGGTATGATTGCCTTCTTTGGCTCCCGGCTTCAGATGGGAATTCAGACTGTTCTCGACACCGTAAAATTTGACGAAATGATTGCTGATGCAGACTATATTTTTACCGGAGAAGGGAAACTGGATTCTCAGAGTCTCCGCGGAAAGGTTGTCATTGGCATAGCTGAAAGAGCAAAGAAGCAGAACAAAAAGGTTATCGCCGTGGTAGGCGGCGCAGATGACAGCGAAATTGCCCGGGCTTATGAGATGGGAGTTACTGCTGTATTTCCTATTAACCGTCTGCCTCAGGACTTCTCTGTCAGCAGGCATCACAGCCAGGAAAACCTTGCCTACACCGCAGACAACATTCTTCGGCTGATTGCTGCCAAATAGAAATACCGATTACCAATTGAATTTGTAAAGGGGGATACTTTAATGAAGATTTTACAGACTGTGAAAAAAATTCCCGGAGGTCTTATGGTTGTTCCGCTTCTTTTGGGCGCCATTGTCAATACCTTCTTTGGCGGAACCATATGGACCATGTTTGACGGAACCTTTACCACTTATCTGTGGAAATCCGGCGCTATGCCGATTCTGGCCGTATTTATCTTCTGTAACGCTACTACCATTAACTTTAAAAAAGCCGGTGTAACCGTTTATAAAGGCGTTGTTATCACAGCCGTAAAAGTAGGACTTGGAATCATTATCGGCCTGATTTGCGGCAAGCTGTTTGGCGAAGCAGGTTTCCTGGGACTTTCCACGCTGGCAATCGTAGGCGCTCTGGCCAACTCCAACGGCGGTCTTTATGCTGCTCTGGCCGGTGAATACGGAGATGCAACTGACGTAGGCGCAGTTTCTATTCTGTCCATTAACGACGGTCCCTTCTTTACTATGGTGGCCCTGGGCGCTGCAGGCGTTGCAAAGATCCCCATGTCCATTCTGGTAGGCTGTATCATTCCTGTTATTGTGGGCTGTATCCTTGGAAATCTGGATGAGGATATTCGGAAATTCTGTGAGCCGGGTGCTTCCATGATGATTCCCTTCTTCGCTTTCCCGCTGGGAGCAGGTTTAAATATCATGAACCTGTTAAAGGCAGGCGCACCTGGTATCCTTCTGGGTATTGCATGTACTCTGATTACCGGTATCGGCGGTTATCTGGTATATAAGCTCCTCCACATGGATCGCCCGGAGGTTGGCGGCGCAATCGGAACCACCGCAGGCAATGCAGCAGCAACTCCCGCTTCTGTTGCTGCAGTTGACGCAACCCTTCTGGCAGTTGCTGAAGCCGCAACCGCTCAGATCACCGCAGCAATTATTGTAACTGCAATCTGCTGTCCGCTTCTGGTTTCCTGGCTCCATAAATTCGAAGAGAAGAAAAGAGCTGCAAAATAACCGGAATCCGGAATGTATTTCTCTGTGAACCAAAACCAGCCGGAACAGTACCTGTTTACTGCTCCGGCTGTGCGTATTTCAGGAAAGGAATGAAACTCTTATGAACAATAAAAAAATCATTGGAATTACTATGGGGGATCCGGCCAGCATAGGACCGGAAATTACTGTAAAAGCCTTTGCTGATCCGTCATTATATGAGCTTTGCTGCCCATTGGTTGTCGGTGACGCCGGTGTTATGGAAGCCGCCCTCTCCATTGTAAATCATAAGGAGCTGCAGATTCATCGGATTCAAAATGTCTCTGACGCCCTCTTTCGCTTTGGAACCATTGATGTTCTTGATATGGGACTGATTGACGCCGCCCAGCTGCAGCGCGGCCAGGTATCCGCAGAATGTGGTGACGCTTCCTTCCGCTATGTTACCAAGGTTATTGAGCTGGCCATGGCGGGAAAAATTGACGCTACTGTTACCAATGCATTTAACAAAGAAGCCGTCAACCTAGCTGGCCATCATTATTCCGGACATACAGAAATCTATGCCGATCTGACTGGAACCAAAAACTATACTATGATGCTGGCCCATGAAAACCTCCGCGTAGTTCATGTTTCTACTCATGTTTCTCTCCGTGAGGCCTGCGATCGGGTAAAAAAACAGCGGGTTCTCGATGTGATCCGCATTGCGGATCAGGCCTGCCGCGATCTGGGAATCGAAAAGCCCCGCATTGGAGTTGCCGGGTTAAATCCGCACAGCGGTGAGCACGGCCTGTTCGGACGGGAGGAAATTGACGAAATTATTCCTGCAATTGAAGCAGCTCAGGCAGAGGGCATCTGCGCAGACGGCCCCGTTCCGCCGGACACAGTATTTTCCAAGGCCCGCGGCGGCTGGTATGATATTGTCGTAGCCATGTATCACGATCAGGGACATATTCCCTTAAAGGTCGTAGGCTTTGTCTACGACCACGACAAAAAAGCCTGGGACGCCGTAGCCGGAGTCAATATCACACTGGGTCTGCCCATTATCCGGGTATCCGTCGATCACGGCACAGCCTTCGATCAGGCTGGAACCGGAACCGCCAGTGAACTGAGCCTGCGCAACTCCATCGAGTATGCTGTAATGTTTGCGGAAAATCGGAAATAGCTTAATACGGAAACGTAATCGAGCGGATTCGTGCAGTAGGACTTACTGACTGAATCCGCTCGAAAGAGCACGGGGGTATTAATTCCAATACAATACCAGGCATTCTTTAACACCATTGGGGCAATACTCCTGAAGCAGTTCATATGATTTACCCATGCTGCTCACCTGTCTCCAACATCTTTTTAGAAGTAATTGACACGATAACCAACAGAGATAATCGCATCTAAATTATAAAATTGCGTCAAGTATCTTTTTCCATCGTTTGCAGTTGCCGAGATTTTCTCGGTAACTGAATCTTTATCCAATTCTCCCTCAGAAAAGATATTTTTAAGGTGTAGAGATATATTATCTGTACTGCATCCAAACAATTCTGCCATACCCTTTTGGTTTAACCAAATTGTTTCATCCTTTATCAAAGCATTCACGAACACATTTTCTTCAGCAGCTTGGTATATCAAAAATTCAAACTGTTTTTCCATTACCCCACCTCGATTTCTGCAATAATTTCGTCACAGTCTACGGCTTCGTTACATCATTCCTGCAATTCCATAGACTGCCAAAGCTGCAATCCATGCCAGAACGCACTGGCCAATCACCATAGCCACTGCCCATTTGCCGCCCAGCTCCCGCTTCACAGACGCAATCGCTGCCACACAGGGAGTATACAGCAGACAGAATACCAGAAGAGAAGCTGCTCCAGCAATCGTCAGACTGCTGTAAAGGGCCTCTGTACTGCCAAACAGTACAGTCAGAGAGGATACCACACTCTCCTTTGCCATAAATCCAGAAATCAGAGCTGTTACAATCCGCCAGTCTCCAAAGCCTACCGGTGCAAACAGCGGAGCCAGCCAGCCGGCTGCCAGAGCCAGAATGCTGTTGTGGGAATCTGACACCATGTTCAGTCCCATATCAAAGTTCTGCAAAAACCAGATGGCAATAGTTGCAAGAAAAATAACGGTAAAGGCTCTCTGCAGAAAATCCTTTGCCTTATCCCATAAAAGGTGAAGCACATTCCCTGCCCCTGGCATACGGTAGTTGGGCAGCTCCATAACAAACGGCACCGCCTCTCCCTTAAAGGCTGTTTTCTTGAAAATCAAAGCCATAATAATTCCCATAATAATTCCAAACAGATAAAGCCCAATCATCACCAATGCTCCATGCTGCGGGAAAAATGCCGCTGTAAAAAATGCATAGATGGGAAGCTTCGCCGTACAGCTCATAAAGGGCGTCAGAAGAATGGTCATTTTTCTGTCCCGCTCAGAGGGAAGAGTCCGGCTTGCCATAACTCCCGGCACAGTACAGCCAAATCCAATCAGCATCGGCACAATACTTCTTCCGGAAAGTCCCAGCTTTCTCAGAAGCTTATCCATAATAAAGGCAACGCGGGCCATATATCCGCTGTCCTCCAGAAGAGACAGGAAGAAGAACAGGGTTACAATAATCGGCAGAAAGCTCAGTACGCCGCCAACGCCGTTAAATATACCGTCGATCACCAGAGAGTGAACCACTTCATTCACCTGCGCCGCCTGCATGGCCTGATCCACCGCATCTGTCAGTGCTGTGATACCCGACTCCAAAATGCCCTGGAAAAATGCTCCAATCACATTAAAGGTCAGCCAGAATACCAGACCCATAATTCCAATAAACGCAGGAATTCCCGTATATTTTCCCGTAAGGAACTGGTCAATCCTTCTGCTTCTGGTTCTCTCCCTGCTTTCTCTTGGCTTGACCACTCCCTCCCTGCACACATCTTCAATATAATCAAACCGCATCTGAGCCACTGCTGCCGCCCGATCCATGCCGGTTTCTTCCTCTGTCTGTCTGGAAATTTCCTCCAGAATCATGGCTTCCTTATCTGTCAGCTTCAGCTGCTCCAGAATCTTCGGATCTCCCTCCATAACCTTGCTTCCTGCAAACCGGACCGGAATCTCCGCCTGAGCGGCATGATCCTCAATCAAATGCATCACTGCATGGATTCCTCTGTGAATCCCCTCTTCCCGCTTGCAAAAATCAATCTCCAGGGGACGCTCCTGATACCGGGCCACATGAAGCGCATGACGAATCAGCTCCTCAATGCCCTCCCCCTTAGCAGCGGAAATGGGAATAACCGGAACTCCCAAAGCCTCTTCCATCTCATTCACCTTGACAGAACCGCCGTTTTCCCTCAGCTCATCCATCATATTCAGAGCCACAACCATGGGAATTTCCAGCTCAAGCAGCTGCATGGTCAGATACAGATTCCGTTCAATATTCGTGGCATCTACAATATTGATAATGCCCTTCGGTTTTTCCCGGATTACAAATTCTCTTGTTACGATTTCCTCGCTGCTGTAGGGAGACATGGAATAAATTCCGGGCAAATCTGTAATCAGCGTATTTTCATGGCCGCGGATAACCCCGTCCTTTCGATCCACTGTAACTCCCGGGAAATTTCCCACATGCTGCTTGGAGCCTGTCAGCTGATTAAACAATGTGGTTTTTCCGCAGTTCTGATTTCCCACAAGCGCAAAGGTCAAAACCTCACTGTCCGGAAGCGGCTTTTCTTCCTTCCGGTTGTGGAACTTTCCGCCCTCTCCGTATCCCGGATGAAGCTTCTCCTTTTTCTGGGGATTTTTCCAACCTTCTCTTGCTTTTGACGCCTTTCCATTTTCCGTCTGCTTTCCGGAAGGCTCCCCATGCTCCCGGGCCTCGTGAGGCTCGCTGATCTCAATATTTTCTGCATCCTCCAGACGAATCGTCAATTCATAGCCATGAATACGCAACTCAATGGGATCTCCCATAGGAGCATATTTGACAACCGTTACCTCTGTTCCCTGAATCAGCCCCATATCCAGAAAGTGCTGGCGCAGCGCACCGCTTCCGCCTACTGCAAATATGGTCGCTGTCCTTCCAATCTGCAATTCACTCAGTTTCATGCTTCTTATCCTCTCCGTATTAGTCTTATCTAACTTTGCGCTTTTACTATACGCTAAATGAGAAAAAAAGTCAATATACTCTTTACAGGCTTATTCTGTCAGATACACTCTCCCGGACTACCAGTCTGTTTTCCAGTTCTCGATCCGGCGGCCGTACTCCATTTTCCATATATCCAAGCAGCATTTGGGCGCCTGCTGCCGCAATCTGGCTGGCATTTCTCTCCACTGTTGTCAGCTGCAGATCCGCATACCGCGGCAGCTCCAGATTATCAAAGCCAACCAGAGAAATCTCCTGGGGAACCCTGAGTCCCCGTCTGGCGAGGGCATTCTTTGCAGCCACTGCCATTTCATCATTAAAGCACAAAATTGCAGTAAGATTTGGATGTGCATCTATAAGCTGATTGGCCGCTGAATAGCCGCTGTTGTAACGGTAATTTCCATGAACCACAGGAAACTGATGAATCGAATATCCCCGTTTTCGCGCCGCATGAATCCAGCCCTGATGCCGAAAAATAGTTGCCTCCAGATTCGGCGGCCCTTCAATGATCCCAATATTTCGATGCCCATGATCTAACAGATATCCCATTGCCTTTTCCATTCCTCTGGATTCATTGGTTGTCACCACAGGAATATCAATCGGAACCCGGCGGCTCAGCGCTACCATAGGTATATGAAGAGCAAAGGCCTCCTCCAGAAAATCCAGATCCTGATCTCTCTGTGACATAATCAAAAGCCCGTCATACTGGCTGGGATTCAGACTTCCCGGTTCATGCAGATCTATTCCCTTTACCACAATCTGATAACGCCCCCCAATCACTCCATAAACTCCTGTCAGAACACTGTGCAGCACATATGGAGAGGTCGCTGCACTGATACTGGAAAAATACAGACCAATAATACGGGATTTCGAGTGTCTCAAATGAAGTGCTGCCTGATTGGGCATATATCCCATGGCTTGAGCCAGCGCAATAATCTCTTCTTTCTTTTTTGCCTTCACAGGGCCATTTCCTGTTAAGGCCCGGGATACCATAGAACGGGAAACTCCCGCCCTTTGTGCAATATCTGTAATCGTAACAGCCAATTTCTTCTCTCCTCCTGTTCAGATATCTCCAACTGCTGATATTAGAAACAGTATATCACAAAAAAATATAAAGTGAAACGGATTTCACTTTTTTACCAAGAAACAATTAATATTAAACAATATTTATTCCATATTCCTCTTTTATTTTGCATTTTACGCGACAAAATATAACAAATTCATATTATTCCATTCCATATATAGTATAATATGCATATTAATTTAAAATATTTTTGTTCACTTTTTCCCTTTCACCGATTAAAAAAATATGTTAAAAAAAATATTATCAAGTACGTTTGATTCAGAAGGGAGAATATCAATGAAAAAAAGAACAAAACAGATGATTTCTTTCAGTATAGCAGCTGCTATGGGACTGTCCCTGACTGCATGCGGCGGGAAACAGGCAGAAGCACCACAGACCACAGCTGCTGAAACAAAGGCTGAGGGAGCACAGGAAACTACAGAAGCTGCAGCTTCCGAGGAACCGGTAACGATTCGTTTTTGCTGGTGGGGCGGCGATTCCCGTCATGCTGCTACAGAAAAAGCCGTGCAGGCCTTTATGGAAAAATATCCCCATATCACCGTTGAATGTGAATACGGCGCATGGACTGGCTGGGAGGAAAAGCAGTCCTTAAGTATTCTGAGCGGCGACTGTGCTGATGTGCTTCAGATCGGTTCTAACTGGGTTCATGATTACTCTAAGGGCGGCGAGTCCTTCCTTGATCTGTACCAGTACAGCGACATTATTGATTTAACCCAGTTCCCGGAAGACAAATTAAAAGAGGACGAGGTAAATGGAAAGCTGATGGCTATTCCGATTTCTCTGACCGGCCGTCTGTTCTACTGGAATAAAACAACCTTTGATGAGGTTGGTGTTCCCATTCCTACCGATGAAGAATCTCTGATGGCTGCCGGCGCTGCCTTCAAGGCATATAATGAGGACTATTATCCCCTTGCTCTGGGCGAATACGACAGAATGATCTTTATGGTCTATTATCTGGAATCCAAATACGGAAAAGACTGGGTAACTGACGGAAAGATGAATTATACAGAAGCAGAAGTACAGGAAGGCCTGGAATTCATGAACAAGCTGGAAGCTGAGCACGTGATTCCATCTGTTGCAACCATCAATGGCGATATGTCTGACTCTCTGGATAAAAATGCAAAATGGATTGATGGAAAATATGCCGGCTTAATGGAATGGGATTCTGCTGTTACAAAAGTAAAAGACGCTATGGAAGGCAGTGTAAATAAACCCAATCAGGAATTTGTCATTGGTGATTTCATCAAATTCGGCGAATACCAGGGCGGCTTTACCAAACGTTCTATGGACTTTGCTATCAAATCCTCCACAGAGCATCCAAAAGAAGCTGCCATGCTTGTAAACTTCCTGTTAAACGAGCCGGAGGGCGTAGAAATCTGCTCCACCGAGCGCGGAATTCCCTGTTCAAAGGCTGCTATTTCCGTTCTTGATGAAAAAGGAATTGGCGATTCCTTTGTAAAAGAAGCCAATGCAAAGGTTCTTGGCTACAGTCAGTTTTCTCAGGATCCTCAGTTTGACAACAGCGAGCTGAAGGCAAATCCTGACGGTCTGTACTACAAGGTATTTGGAACTCTCAGCTCCGGCGACATTACTCCGGAGGAAGGCGCGAAAACCCTCTGCGAGGGCATCACAGAAATTCTGGAACAGTAAATCCTTCTCTGAAAAAACTGTTCCGAACACGAACTTAGTAAGGAATCTAAAAAAATGAATATATTAACCTGGGAAATTAGTTTAACAAAAGAACAGCTTGGATATGAAAAGCTGACACCTCCGGCCTCTGTAACCGGATACCTTCTGGATCCTGTCTCTCTGTCAGCTACGAGACGGAGACCGGCTGTAATCATCTGCCCCGGCGGCGGATACGGACATCTGTCCGACCGGGAGGGTGAGCCTGTTGCCATGCAGCTGGCCGCCATGGGCATTCATACTTTCATCCTGAAATACAGCCTCGCGCCGGATGTGTTTCCTGCCAGTCTTATGGAGCTGGCAGAAACCATATCCGAAATCAGGGCCCATGCAGATGCCTGGATGGTTGATCCAGACCGGATTCTGGTCTGCGGATTTTCTGCCGGAGGTCACCTGGCCTGCTCCTTAGGAGCTTTCTGGAATCAGGAATTTCTCTGGAAGCCCTTAAATAAAAAGGCCGATGAAATCCGTCCTGACGGTATGATTCTCTGTTATCCGGTCATCACCTCCGGCGCTGACTGCCATCAGGGTTCCTTCCAGAATCTGCTGGGAACACATGCCAATGACGAAAACCTCCGCCGCCTGGTTTCTCTGGAACATCAGGTCGGCAGCCATACGCCAAAAACCTTTTTGTGGCATACGGCATCTGACAGCAGCGTTCCTGTTGCAAACAGCCTTCTGCTTGCAGAGGCTCTGACTCGCCATCAGGTCAGCCTGGAGCTCCATATTTATCCCGTCGGCTGCCATGGTCTGTCACTGGCAACCGAAGAGGTTTCCTCCTCCGATGGCCGCTACGTAGAACCCCAGTGCCAGAGCTGGATTTCTCTTTTAAAAACCTGGCTGGAGCATTTTTAAATTTATCATTAGATCAAAAACCGGCGGAGCGGCTAAAAGCCGCTCCGCCGAATTTATCTTCAGCCCTTATTCATTTTCTTCTAACAGCTTTCTTGCCACATAAATTCCGCTGGCCGAAGCATGAGACAGAGAATGGGTAATTCCGCTTCCGTCTCCAATAATATAAAGTCCCTTATGGCAGGATTCCAGCTTCTCATTCACCTGCACCTCCATATTATAGAACTTCACCTCAACACCATAAAGAAGGGTATCGTCATTGGCCGTACCAGGTGCAATCTTATCCAAAGCATAGATCATCTCCATAATGCCGTCCAGAATCCGTTTCGGCAGCACCAGGCTCAGATCTCCCGGCGTAGCCTTTAAGGTCGGCGTAATAAACGCCTCTTCAATTCTTGCCGGAGTGGAACGCCGTCCTCGAATCAGATCCCCGAAACGCTGAACAATCACTCCGCCTCCCAGCATATTGCTTAAACGGGCAATGGATTCGCCATATCCATTGGAATCCTTAAACGGCTCAGAAAAGTGCTTTGCTACCAGAAGAGCAAAGTTGGTATTCTCTGTATGCTTGGAAGGATCCTCGTAGCTGTGTCCATTTACCGTAATAATGCCATTGGTATTCTCCGTAACAACTGCGCCCTTGGGATTCATACAGAAGGTTCGAACCTGATCTCCATATTTCTGTGTCCGGTACACAATTTTACTTTCATACAGCTCATCTGTCAGGTGAGAAAATACATCGGCCGGAAGCTCTACCCGGACTCCAATATCAACCCGGTTCGAGCTGGTGGGAATCTGCAGCTCCTGACAGATCCGCTCCATCCATTTGCTTCCGCTTCTTCCTACAGAAATAATACACTTTTCGCACTCATAGGTCTGGCCGTTACTGAAAATCTGATAACCTCCGTCCGCTGCCGCAACAGAATCTACAGGAGAATCAAAATAAAAATCCACCTTTTCCTTCAGCTCTGCATACAGATTTTCCAGAACCAGATAGTTAATATCTGTACCCAGATGACGTACAGATGCATTCAAAAGATGAAGGTCATGCTGAATACATTCTTTTTTAAACTTGGAACCGGCAGTAGAATACAGCTTCGTTCCTGCCCCGCCATAACGCAGATTAATATCATCTACATAATACATCAAATCAAGAGCCTGCTTCTTGCCAATATACTTGTACAGAGTACCGCCAAAATCATTGGTAATATTGTACTTTCCATCTGAAAATGCTCCGGCTCCGCCAAACCCGCTCATAATAGAACAGCTCTTACAGCCAATGCAGGATTTGATCTTTTCCCCATCAATGGGACATTTGCGCCGGCTCAGGGTATGGCCCGCCTCAAATACCCCAACCTTTAAATCTGGGCTCTTCTGACTTAATTCATATGCTGAAAAAATTCCGCCCGGCCCCGCTCCAATAATAATAACATCATACCTCATAAAATACCTCCTAAAAAATAAGGTCAACTACAAAGGCATTGTAGTCAACCATTTCCGGCGGTTGGTAGAAACACCCATCCATATTATGGGCTTATACACATGCATATTACCATCTTTGATTGTATCATGGATATCCTATTAATTCAACTTATAATCAGCCGTCTTTGCCTGCATAATCGCCCTTTTTCACCTGAACAGCTGCTGAATCTGCACATGGAATCGTGATCATTGTCACATAGTCCTCCTGACTCCGAATGGCCATTTCATTTAAGCCCTCCTCATAGGCATACCCTGTAAGCGCCAGGTTCCTCTCCTCTGCATAATCCAGAATTTTCTGATAAACCTCCGGAAGTCGCTCCCACGCGCCTACACAGTAGGCTCTCAGAAATGCTCCCTTCGGCAAAACCTCATCATAAATCTCGGAATTGCCAGGGCAGTAAGCAAAAAAAGAGGCGTAGCTGTTCCATTCTCCGCTGCGCACCGCATCCATGGAAATCCGGCTTCCAAAGCTGTCATAAAGATGAAACAGCTTTTTTAGGCGAAGGGAAAATTCTGCTGCAACGGAAAAATCCTCTTCATCGTACTTTCCGGAAATCGGAGCGGAACAGATAATCTTTCTCTCCGGAAGGGTACACAGCTCAATCTCTCCATGCCGCGCCTCAAAGCCTGCCTGCAGCCGCTGTGATTTCTGTTCCAAAAAGGCCTGAACAGATAACAGCTGACGGATGGACGCATCAATAAGCTGCTTCTTCTTTTCCATCATCCGGGAAAAAGACTCATCTGACGGCCCTGTCACATATTCCCGGATTTCCTCAATCGACAGACCGATTTTTCTCAATGTAAGAATCAGCTCCAGCTGTGCAAACTGAAAGCAGGAATAATAATGGTAGCCGTTTTCTCCGATGATTTCCGGACAAAAAAGGCCGATATCATTATAATAGTGAAGCGTCCGCTTATTTACCCCTGTTAATCTGGCAAATTCTCCGGAAGGATACAAATAATCATTTCTTTTCATAAAAACACCTCTTGACCGTACAGTTACTGTACATAGTATGATACCTTACGACAACAAATAATTCAATTCAGAGAGGAAAACTTTTATGGAATTTACCTATGCAGACAAAAATCAGTGGCCGGAAATTAAAAAAATCTATCTGGAAGCCTTTCCCAAAGCGGAACGAAAGCCATATTTATCGCTCCGCCATTCTGTCAAAAAGGGAAAAGCGCTTCTTATGACAGCCTCCGAAAACAATCAGCTTCTGGGCTTTACCGTCCTCATTCCTTATCAGGATATGGTAATGGTCGATTATCTGGCTGTATCCTCCCGAATCCGGAGCCGGGGAACCGGAAGCTATATAATGGAACAGGTTTGTAAGCATTTTTCAGACAAAAAGATTGTTCTTCTGATTGAACGCCTGGATGACACTGCTGACAACAGCAGCCAGCGGATTGCCCGCCGGAAATTCTATCTGAAAAACGGATTTTCCTCCTCGGATCTCTTTATCACAGGCACAAGCGGCGAGATGGAAATCCTGAATTACGGCGGCAGGGTTTCCCAGGAGGAATATCTGAGTCTTCAGAAATATGCCCTTGGAAGCCTGTTTTTCAAGCTGTCCCATATCCGCATTATCCCCGAGGCCGCTTCCAAATGCTGACCATTTACTACACGAACAGGAGGTCTTTCACAGCTTCATGAAAACTATATTTTCAAATGTAAAATTGAAAAAAGCCTCTTTTGCAGGACTTCTGGTTCTGATTCTTGCATCTTCCCTGTGCCAGATGCTTCTGCCGGCTTTTCTCTCTCAAATGATCAGCCGCGGAGTTGCCGCAGGCGCTGACTCTGTCATCCTGATTTACGGAACTGTTATGGCAGGAATTACTGTACTTTCCTGTATTATCAGCTTTCTTTCTGTCAAAACAGCCTCGTCCGTTTCCACGGATTTCGCAGCACAGCTTAGGACAAAGGTCTTTTCCTCTGTCCTGGAATTTTCCGCCGCAGAGATGGATCACTTCGGCACTGCCAGCCTGATTACCCGCAGTACCTCTGACATTGCCAATGTGCAGAATTTTTTGACAATGCTTCTTCGCATAGGTCTTATGGCTCCGATGATGGCCGCTGCCGGACTGGTATTTTCTGCATCTACAGGCGGAAAAGTCAGCTCTGTTCTTCTGACCGCCATCCCTGTTTTGCTGGCTGTGCTGACCCTTCTCATTACCCTTGCATCCCGCTGTTCTGTCCGCCTGCGGAAAAAGCTGGATCACATGAACCGTCTGTTTCTGGAGTCTTTGGAAGGAGTCCGCGTCATCCGCGCCTTCAACAGGCAGGATGCAGAATGCAGACGCTTTGAAAAAGCCAATGAAGACTACGCACTTACGGCCATAGCCTCCGGACACATTACCAGTCTTCTGATGCCTGCCATTAGTGTTATTTTCGGTGTGACAACTGCCGCTGTTCTTGGAATCGGCGCCCGCTATGTAGAATCCGGAGCAATGGAAATTGGCTCTCTGGTAGCAAACAGTCAGTATATCAGCATGGTTCTCACTGCTGTTATGATGCTTTCTCTTGTGATTATGATGTTTCCTTCTACCTATGCCTGCGCCCGCCGGATTGCTGAGGTTCTGGACACGAAGCCCTCTATCAAAGATGGAAATTTTCCGCTGAAAAACCGTCCCCTGCGTTCCACCGTTGAATTTTCCCATGTGACTTTTTCCTATCCCGGAGCCGATGAGCCAGTTTTAAAGGACGTAAGCTTTACTGCTCGCCCTGGCGAAGTTACTGCCATAATCGGAGGAACCGGACGCGGAAAATCCACCATTTTAAAATTAATTTCAAGACTCTATGATCCCCTGTCCGGACAGGTTCTGATTGACGGAATCAATGCCAGAGAATACCGTATAGAGGATCTGCGTTCTCTGATTGGATATGTTCCTCAGAAAAACGTTCTGTTTTCCGGAGATATTGCAGAAAACCTGAACTTTGGAAAAGAAAATGGCCAGGAAGAGGATTGGAGGCTTGCTGCAAAAATCGCCTGCGCCGATGAATTTATTGCAAAAAAAGAACAGGGCTTCCATGAACCAGTCGCTCAGGGAGGCGCCAATTTATCCGGTGGTCAGCGTCAACGCTTAGCCATCGCCCGGGCTCTTATGAAAAAGCCGGAAATCTATGTTTTTGATGACAGTTTCTCTGCTTTAGACATGAAAACAGACCACAGACTCCGCCAAAATCTGAAAGAATATACGGGAGAGGCTGCTGTCATTCTTGTTGCTCAGCGAATCAGCAGTATTCTGGATGCAGATCAGATTTTAGTTGTAGACGACGGCAAAATTATCGGAAATGGGACGCATCAGGAACTGTTAAGCTCCTGTCCGCTCTATCGGGAAATTGCAGAATTACAGTTGGGAGGTTCTCTGATATGAAACATACAGAAGTATGCAAACGGCTGCTAGGTTATCTGAAAATTCACTGGGCAAAGCTGATTTTTGTGATTGTGTCTGCTGTTATCAGTACCGGTTTTATGGTATTTGCCCCCTTCCTTATAGGAAAGGTAACAACAACTCTTTTTTCCAGTATAAAGGACGGTATTTTTTACTGGGATACTATTATAAAGCTGCTTTCTTCCCTTGTTTTTCTGTATCTGGTTTCCCAGTTTTTTTCGTTATTACAAGGCTTTCTGATGGCAAAAATCACGGCCCAGGTTATGCAGAAGCTTCGTCAGGATATCAGCGAAAAAATGCACCGTATGAAGCTCAGCTATTACGACAGCCATACCCGCGGCGAGCTGCTCAGTATTCTTACCAATGACGTGGATACCATCAACAATGCCATCAGTCAGAATCTGACCTCCCTTGTAACGCAGGTGACTACTGCTGTTGGTGTTCTCCTTATGATGCTTGCAATCAGCCCTGCCCTTTCCCTGATTCCGTTCATTATGGTTCCCCTCTCCCTCTTCAGCGCGGCGGGTGTAATGAAAGCCAGTGAAAAACATTATGTGAAACAGCAGGAGCTTTTAGGACAGCTGGGCGGCTATATCGAAGAAATGTATCAGGGACAAACTGTTGTCCAGTCTTTTCACTATCAGGAACGGGCTAAAAAAGCTTTTGAGACATATAATGAAGCCCTGAAAATCAGTTCCCGGAAAGCAGAAATAACTGCCGGAGCTGTCAGTCCAATTACAACGCTTGTCAACGATTTGGGATATGTCCTCTGCGCTGTCATTGGCTGTCTTGGTGCAATTACCGGAAAAATCACAGTAGGAAATGTACAGGCAATGCTGGAATACACCTGGCGTTTTGCGGATCCTTTTTCTGCTATTGCTGGAATGTCTGGAAGCTTTAGCGCTGCTGCAGCTGCTGGAAACCGAATCTTTTCTCTGTTGGACGCAGAAGAAGAAATCCCGGATTCTGTACCTGGTATTATCCCTCAAAAGCGCCTTGGATCTGTCGTTTTTCAGGATGTCTCCTTTGGATATTCTCCAGATAAGCTGTTAATGAAACGAATTAATTTGTGCGTAGAACCGGGAGAAAAAATTGCGATTGTAGGCCCGACCGGAGCCGGAAAAACCACGCTGATTAACCTGTTAATGCGCTTTTATGAACTAAACAGCGGATCGATTCTCGTAGACGGAATAGATATTCAAAAGATGCCTCGAAAAGAACTTAGAAGTCGTTTTGGAATGGTGCTTCAGGATACCTGGCTTTTTGAAGGTACTATTGCTGAAAATATCGGATATGCCAAAGAAAATATGACAGAAAAAGGCATTCGATCTGCCGCAGAATCAGCCTGTGCCCACAGCTTTATTAAGACTCTTCCCGGCGGATATCATATGATTCTCAGCAAAGGTGCTGAGAATATTTCTCAGGGAGAACGACAGCTTTTAACCATTGCCCGAGCCATTGCATCTGATCCGGAAATCATGATTCTGGATGAAGCAACCAGCAATGTAGATACCCATACAGAAGTCCTGATTCAGAAGGCAATGGCCGAGCTTATGAAGGGCCGTACCAGCTTTGTAATTGCCCACCGGCTGTCCACAATCCGCGATGCAGACAAGATTCTTTACATGGAAGACGGGGATATCAAAGAGGTGGGAACCCACAACGAGCTTATGGAAAAAGACGGGAAATATGCCTCTCTTTATCGAAGCCAATTCTCTTAAACCAGGGCATTTGCTGCCTGTATTTCTGTCTTTTTGTGCAGACAGAAATGCCCCGTTTTTATGATTTTAAATAGCCTGTTTTAACACATACTGCTCCACAAACTGGGCTACTCCATCCTCGTAGTGGCAGCCAGTCACATAATCTGCACACTGCTTTACCGCCTCTCCTGCATTGTCCATGGCGACGCCGATGCCTGCTTTCTTCAGCAGCACGGCGTCATTGCTGCCATCGCCAAATGCCATCACATGACTCATATCCAGGTTCAGATGGCTGCAGAGCCATTTCATTGCGCTTCCCTTGCTTACTCCCTTTTTTGTCAGCTCCAGACCATATCCGTCTGAGGTTATAGTAAACATACCATATGCTTCCAGCTCCTTTGCAGCGCCCTGCCAGGCCTCTGCTTCCTGGCAGATAATATTGATTTTTGTAACCTGGAATTTGCGGAAAATTTCCTCTCCATCCTGGTTTTCCTGCACTTTGCTGCAATATTTTTCAAAGGAATCTATCATAAGATATCGTTTTTCTCTTAGAAATTCTTCCTGAATTCTAGTCAGACGAAGCTGTCCGATCTGTCTTAAAAGCTCCTCCTCTATCAGGATTCTGCCATCTGAAACAAGTTCCACAAAGGCATGGTACTTTTTCCCAATTCTGATCGCCTCCCGAAGCTGATCGGCAGAAATTGCCTGACGATACAGCACCCGCTCTGTGCCGCCCCGGTAAATGGCAGCGCCATTTTCTGCAATCAGATAATCCATAACCGGGAGATTTGAAATCGGCACAATAGAGCGGCATCTTCCAGTGGCAACTACATAGAGCATTCCTTCATTTACCGCATTTTCGATTGCTCTGTAATTTCTTACGGAAACCTCATTATCATGATGAAGCATGGTTCCATCCAGATCGGTTGCTATGATTCTGATTGTTTTATGCATGTTTTTTCCTCACAAATTCATCAATTGGTGTCCCATCAGTATCCGGCAGAGCTACGCCCAAAATCTTTGCATAGGTCGGAGCCTGGTCAATCAGACGTCCCTTCTCCAACACTGCAGACTCTGCAAAATCCGGTCCCTTGGCCATGAAAACCGGCTGTGGGCCTTTCCGGGGATAATATCCATGGGAAGCTCTTCCATACCGGTAGTCCCTGTCTCCAAAGCTTTCTACCAGCGGGCCAGATGTATTTTCTCCGAAGGAGGTATAATCATCAGACTCAATTACAAAAGAGAATGGCCCGTTCAGTCTGTATTTTTCATCTGCCTCCTCTGCGGTAAGAACCTCACTGATTCCATAAATTCCTTCCTCTCTCATCCAGCGCAGCAGCTGAAATACTCTCTGATACAGCTTTTCATCCAAAGGATCCTTAAGGTATACGACTGCAGAAAGTCCGTTAGACAGGCAGTAAGCTCTCCAGTCTGTAACATATCCGTCTTTCCTTACATCCAGAAAGCCATAATCTGCCAGCATTACATTCAAATTCATAATCCGCTGAACCTCCATCTGGCCATGATCACTGGTCACTACCAGATTCGTCTGCTCTGCAAGCCCCAGCTCCTCCTGTACTCCCATCAGCTGCTGAACAAACCGATCGGTATCCACTACAGCCCGATCCACCATTTCATGAAATACCCCGTACTGGTGTCTGGCTCCGTCAATATTGGCCGGGTGAATCAAAAGCACATCCGGCTGCTTCTCCCGCAGAATATCACAGGCGCAGGCAATGATAAACTCATCGATATAGGGATGTCCCCATTCCTTCAGAATCGAACTGTTTTTCTCAACAATCCGAATCATATCCTCATCACAGCCCATCTTTTGAAAGGCTTCTTCTATCGTTTCACCATTTTCTGGAACATACTCCGGAATCTTATAATCAATATCCTTATGACATCCCGTTACCGGCCAGAACACCGCAGCTGTGGTCAGGCCTTTTTCCTTGCATGCTGTAAAAATATCCCGTGAACAGATCACGTCTGCATAACGATTCCAGGGTGTTGGTTTCTGATTAAAGGCCAGAACAAAGTTGCTGGTAACTCCATGGCGATTGGGATAGTTCCCTGTCATCATTGTTGTGTGGCAGGGATAAGTAACCGTTGGATAAATCGACTCCACACGGTTAATTCTGCATCCTCCATCCAAATATTTCTGATATCCAGGCAAAGTGGAAAACAGTTCCAAATCCTCTGTTACCATGGCATCTGCTGAAAGTATAATCAACTTATTTTTCATTCTTTTCTCCTTCTGATTACCTACTGATTTAAAATCTTATTTACCTTTGTTTCCATATCAGCCAGGGTTGTATCTATATCGCTATTGTTGATATAAATAGCATCCAAAGCGCTTTTAATTGCCTCTGTCGCTTCTGTATAATTCGGATTGGAATATGCTGCACGGTTTGCATAAGCCAGCTGATCTAATGCTACTCGAGCCATAGGCATTTCTTCAAAATAAGCTTTCATCGTATCCGATTCCCCGGCACTCTTTCTGGCTGGTAAATAACCAGTTTTAATCGAAGATTTCACTGTCTGCTCTGTGTCAGTCATAAAGTTAATAAACTCCCAGGCTGCTTCCTTTTTCTTGTCAGGAATCTTGCTCATCATAACCAGATTGCAGCCGCCAGTAGGGGTTCCGTAGCACTGATCCATAGGAATAAATCCTACTCCCAGTTCAAAGCCCAACTCATCTGCGATAGATGCAAATTTCGTTAAATCACCAGTAGAACTAAACCAGATAGCTGTGTCTTCATTCTGCACATCTGCAGTTACTTTATCAGATTCATTACTGTTAAAAGCATGTACTACACCCTGATCAATCAAATCACGATAAAACCCAATTACTTCTTTTCCTGCCTCTGAATTCAGATTGGTAGCTGTCTCATCATCATTTAAAATAGAGCTTCCATGTTCAATCATAAAGGCATCCAGAGTCCAGGTATAGCTGTACTGAGAAATCCCGTATTTTCCAGTTTTTTCATGCACACCAGTTGCCATTTCCTTCAAATCATCCCAGGTCTTTAAATTTGCACCATCGTATCCAGCTTCCTTCAGCAAAGAATTATTGTAGTACATAATCGGAGTGCTTCTTAAATAGGGAAGACCATAACAGGAACCATCTACTTCACCGTTTAACAGCAGAGCATCGTAAAAATCTGTCATATCCACTCCAGATGCCGCAATATAGGAATCTAATGGTTCAATCACCCCATTTTCAGCAAATCTGCGAATCGAGCTAATCTCCATAACGGAGACATCCGGCATCTCATTGGCAACAAATGCTGCCTGAAGCTTCTGATGACACTCGTCGTAGGTTCCCTGGTATTCTGCTGTAACATGAATGCCCTTTTCCTTGCCTACTGTCTCATTAAATAACTCTGTCATCTCCAGATTATTTTCCTGAATTTTGTCTGTCCAGCAATACCAGTAGGTTAATTCCGTTACATTTCCGTCTGCGGCAGACTCCTCTTTTTTTCCTGCCTCACTGGACACAACAGCGCTGCTTTCTGCCTTATCTGTCCCGGAATTTCCGCATCCTGCCAAAGCTCCTGCAGCGATACATGCCATTGCTGCTGCGCCTAAAATTCTCTTTTGATTTTTCATTTTCTTCTCCTCTTTATTTGTTCTTTTCGCTCTTTTAGCTGTTTTATATTAACCCTGTTTTGGGAAAATTTTTATGATTTTTACTTTACTCCCATATAGGTAAAACCTTTGATAATCTGCTTCTGGGCAATCGTATAAACAAAAATAATCGGCGCCATCAGCAGTACATTTCCAGCCATTAAAATGTGCTGGTATACTCCATTTTCTACACTCCGCAGCATCGTCAATCCAACCGGAAGTGTCCGTACTGCATCCGTTGTCGTCAAAACCATCGGCCAGAAATAATCATTCCAGGTTCCAACAAATGTCAGCATTCCCAGCATAATAACTGTTGGTTTTGCAATGGGCAGCATAATATGTGTGATGATTTTCCATTCTCCGGCTTTATCCAGCCGCGCCGCCTCAATCAGCTCTTCCGGAATCTGCTTAAAATTCTGCCGCAGCATAAAAATTGCAAATGCGCTGGTAGCCTGAGGAAGAATCAGAGACCAGTAGGTATTGATCAGCCCCCACTTACTCAGCATTAAAAATACCGGAAGAAAAATCAGCTGTGAGGGAATCATCATAGTCGCCAGAATCACTCCAAAAGACAGTTTCTTTCCCAAAAATTCATATCTGGCAAACGCATAGGCAGCGGGAATCACAGTCACCATCTGCAAAACCATAATTCCAGCTGTTACAATAAGCGAATTTTTCAAAAAATGAAAAAATGGAATTACCTCAATTGCCCTTGCAAAATTTTCCCACTGAGGATCACTTACCCAGAATGTTGGCGGCGACTGAAGGGCCTGCGCCGCTGTCTTAAAGGCCGTTAATGCCATCCAGTAAAGGGGAACAAAAAAGATGGCTGTCAAAAGCAGATTTATCATGAATCTGACAGCTTTTGATATATATTTCATACTCCGTCTCCTATGCTTTTATGTTATTGATAGTGAACTTTTTTCTGCAGACATCCAAAATATACGAGGGTAAAAATACCTACAATTACCATTAAAATTACACCAACAGCAGATGCATAGCCGATCTTATAAAACTGAAATCCATACTGATAAATGTAATATACCAGACTGGTAGTTGAATTCTGCGGTCCTCCGGCAGTCATCACATTTACTGTTTCAAAAACCTTAAAGGAACTGATAACAGCTGTAATAGACAGGAAAAACAAAGTCGGTGATAACATAGGAAGAGTAAGCTTGAAAAATGTCGTAACCGGATGTGCCTGATCCAGCTCCGCTGCCTCATAAATATACTTTGGAATACTCTGAAGAGCAGATAAAATAATCAATGTATAATAGCCAACTCCCTTCCAGATATTAACCAAAATCAGGGAATACATTGCCACTTGAGGATCGTCCAGCCACCTTATTTTTTCGATTCCAAAGAATCCCAAAATATAATTTAAAAGGCCAATATCTCCATCCATAATCCACATCCAGATAAAGGCAATGGAAATCATAGGAAGTACATATGGTGTAAACATAATCACCTGTACAAGCCGTTCAAATCTGGCATTTTTATTAAGATAAAGAGCAAAAATCATCCCCAGTGTAATGCAGCCTGCCACTGTCCAAAAAGAAAACTGACAAGTATTTTTCAGCACCTGCATAAACTCCGGATCTGTCATCAGTGACACATAATTGTCCAGTCCGATGAACTTCATTTCTCCAACCATATTCCATTTATAAAAGCCCAATTTAAACATGTATAATATCGGATATACAAGAAACACAAGGCTGACTGCCATTGCGGGAGCTATCATCAAATAGGGCAGTCCTTTCCTCACTCCATCCTTCCATAAAGTGCCGATTTCCACATGCTCTGACTGCAGTTTGACTCTGTTATTTATTACGCCTGCATCCATCATAATCTCCTTCCTCTCGCTTAAAATTATCGGATTCTCTGTTCTTCCTCATCAAAATACAAGATTCTATTGTGAGGAATAAACATCTTTACATTCCCGTCAACAGCTTTCTTATCATCAAAAATTTTTGCCTGAATCCGTCCATAACAGGTATCAATTTTATACAGAGTTTCTATGCCCAGCATTTCATGGGTAATCACCTTTCCATCAATTATCAATCCCTTTTGTTTTTCATCTGGCACATCCTCATAAAAGGTTACATACTCCGGACGAAAGCCAAGATAGCAGGCATTTTCAACCGGCAAATGCTCATAATGAACCTGATTCTGTTTCAATATATTCATAGGCGGTGTTCCAATAAACTGAGCTGTAAACACATTATCCGGGTCGTGATAAATTGTGTGAGGAGTCCCGCACTGCATGATTTTTCCCTTATTCATCAAAACAATCTGCGTTCCCATAGACATGGCCTCTACCTGGTCATGAGTCACATATACAAACGTAGAGCCCAGCCGGTTATGCAGCTCAATCAAATCTGTCCGCAGCTGTGAGCGCAGCTTGGCATCCAGATTGGACAAAGGTTCATCCATAAGAAAAACTCCCGGTTTTTTTACCATTGCTCTTGCCAAAGCAACTCTCTGACGCTGTCCTCCTGATAAAGCGCTGGGTTTTCGATTTAAGTATTCCTCCAGTCCGACCGATCTGCTGACTTCGCAAATACGTTCCTCCCTCTCTTTCTTTGCAACCCCTGCATTTTTAAGTCCAAATTCAATATTTTCCCTCACAGTCATGGTCGGATACAAAGCATAATTCTGAAAAACCATTGCAATATCTCTGTCGCCAGGTTTCACTTCCTTCATATCCTTCCCGTCAATATATAAGGTGCCTCCCGTCTCCTCTTCAAGTCCGGCAATCATGCGAAGTGTTGTAGATTTTCCACATCCGGACGGCCCAAGCAATACGGTAAAGCTTCCTTCCCCAATTTCAAGATTTAACCCTTCAATAACAGGCGCTTCTTTCCCATATGCCTTCTCAATATTCTCCAAAACGATTTTACTTTCCACTCAATTTTCCTTTCTGATTTCATCCTGGTTTGTCTTCTCTGTATGAATAATTTACAGGTATCAGGTAAAAACCACTACCGTAAATTTGAAAATTTTAAGTAAACTCATCTCTTAAAAATAAATGAAATTTTCTTACATTTTTTAATATTTATTGAAATTGTCCATCTTTTCATGGTATTCTTACATCAGAAAATATGCGTGTTTGTTTCAAAGAGGAGGTATATTATGAAAATACGATCGTCAAACTTTCTTCATCTCCCTGTTTTCTTTCTGGCCGCCGTCCTTGCCCTGACTGGCTGCGGGGCCTCATCGGAAAAAAGCGTCACTGTAGCTGAGACTGCCGCCGCCGCTGCCCCTGCTGCCGGATCCCCTTCCCCGGAAGGCGCTCTTGAAGAAAATGGCAGCAACGACTTCGGAACCGCTGCAGACACCACCACTGAAAGCGAAATGCCTGCCCAAAACGAAAGCAGTCAGCCCACTCCGGTACAGGCTGGAAGAAAGCTGATCCGCACCGTATGGCTGGACATGGAAACAACCGATTTTGACAGCTCCCTTCAGTCTGTTCATGAAAAAATCTCCGCTCTGGAAGGCTATACAGAGCAGTCTGAGGTTACCGGAAGCCGTCTCAATTACGCCGGAGAACCGATTCTCCGCCACGCTTCCATGACTGTCCGAATTCCCACCAAACACCTGGAAGCCTTTCTCCAGGCAGCTCAGGCCAGCGGTAATGTTGTCAGCCAATCTGAAACCACAGAGGATGTTACTCTTCAATATTCTGATGTAGAAAGCCGAAAAAAATCTCTGGAAATTGAGCAGGAACGTATCTGGGCCCTGCTGGAAAAAGCAGAAAGTCTGGAATCTGTCATTGCACTGGAAGAACGGCTTTCAGAAATCCGTTATGAACTGGAATCCCTGGAGGCACGCCTTCGCCTTTACAACAATCAGGTGGAATACAGCACCGTTCATCTAACCCTTTATGAAGCAGACGAAAGCCGTCTGACTCCATCTAAGCCACTGACTGCCGCCCAGAGAATCAGCCGCGATTTTCAAAACAATCTGGCTTCTATGGGACAGCTTCTTCTCAATTTACTTATCAGTATTTTGACCCTGGCGCCCTTCTGGGTTCCGGCTGTTCTCCTTATTCTTCTGCTTATCTGGATCTTGAAGAAAAAACTCTGCGGCTCCAGCCGTTTCTTCCGAAAAAAAGAAAAAGGCTCATCTCAAGATGAGCAATAACCAATCCTTATAATGCTACAGGGCGGGGACCTTCGTCCCCGCCCTGCATCTGGTATTGATTTCAGAACAGTTACTTTAAATATTATAACAGTTCCTCTGTAACTAGGTTCTCTAACAGCACTTCTTCAAAATCATCATCGTCTTCTACATCCGGCTCGTCTGCTGCCTCTTCCTTAGAAATCTCGGCTTCTTCTGCATCTGGCTCATCTGCAGGCTCTTCCTCAAAAATCTCGGTTTCCTCTGCAGACTCCTCTTCTACAGCCACTTCTTCAAAAATCACAGCTTCTTCTACAGCCGATTCCTCCGCAGCCACTGGATCTAAAATTTCAGGAGCAACCTCTTCAAATACTGCTTTTACAATATAGTAATCATTGACACCATATGGAAAAGCGATTGAACAAGCTTCCGTATCAAGTACATAGATAACGGTTCCATCTTCATTTGTTACTTTCCAGCCGATCCATTCGTATCCATCGTTTTCTATTACCTCTGGAAGGAAGCCTAAGGTGTAATCACATTCCTGTAAATTATCATTCTCCAAAACCTCTGCATCTTCCCATCCGTCAAAGTAACCCTTATCAAGATCAATGACAATATCAGCAGTCACAGACTGTTCTTCCTCTTCTTCAAATACTGCCTCGATGGTTGCATAGCCTACATTTGAGCCCTCTGCAAAGTGTGCCAGTCCGGTTACTCCGAAGGTCTCTGCTTCTGCGTCCCATTCGATCTCTTCTGCTCCCTGACCTTTCCAGCCCTTGAATACGTAGCCTTCTTTAGCCTCTACCTTCGGTACCAGAAGCTGATCCTCCAGATCCACTGGCAGATTCTCGAAGCTTACTACCTCGGCTCCCTCCGGGTCTGTGAAGTAGCCCTTCTCCGGATCTACGTTGAAGTATACGTTCACCGTCTTCTCTTCTTCCGGCTCTTCCGCAAACTGCGCTTCCAGAGAAATGCTTCCGGTTGCTGCGTCTTCATAGAAGTTTGCAAGATCCTTTAAGCCTCCGATTTCCGTTGCTTCTGCATCTAAGATGATATCCTCTTTTCCGGTTCCCTTCCAGCCGGTAAATACATAGCCAGCCTTTGCCGTTACCTTCGGCAGTGCAAGCTGATCCTCTGTCAGGTTCTCATAAGACAGACTCTCCGCTTCCGGATTCTCCGTAAACTCTCCCATTCCTTTATTGATGGAGAAGTATACGTTCACCGTCTTCTCTTCTTCCGGCTCTTCCGCAAACTGCGCTTCCAGAGAAATGCTTCCGGTTGCTGCGTCTTCATAGAAGTTTGCAAGATCCTTTAAGCCTCCGATTTCCGTTGCTTCTGCATCTAAGATGATATCCTCTTTTCCGGTTCCCTTCCAGCCGGTAAATACATAGCCAGCCTTTGCCGTTACCTTCGGCAGCGCAAGCTGATCCTCTGTCAGATTCTCATAAGACAGGCTCTCCGCTTCCGGATTCTCCGTAAACTCTCCCATTCCTTTATTGATAGAGAAGTATACGTTCACTGTCTTTTCTTCTTTTTCATAAGTTGCAAAAATTGTTAATGTTCCGTTGTTACTGTCATTCTCAAAATTTGCATACTCCATCACATTGATAGATTCTGTATCCTTATCTATCGTCTTTTGCTCCTGACCGGCAACTGTCCAGCCTGTAAACTTCCATCCGTCATTCGCAGTTACCTTTGGCAGCTGAAGCATAGGCTCATCTTCTGTCAAATCATAATTCAGAACGTCTGCTCCCTCCGGGAATGTTCCGGAAGCCGAATTGCTGAGCAGAGTTACATGTACTCTTGTTTTCGGTATTACATGATGAGTTCCGGATTCAACCTTTACCCTGATATAATTCTTCGCAACATCCTTGTTTACAACACCAACAATTTCATGATCCTTTGTCTCATCCGCGCCTTCCTTACATCCGATTTCTGTCAAAAGATCCGTTCTGGTATTATCATTTTCTCCTACAAAACCTTCACGCTCGTAAGAATAGGCCTGAGGATCCGGCGTTACTCCTTCATCTGTGGTAATATCATTAATCTTGATGGTTGCCGTTTTCGCCGGGGTGATGGTTACCAGCCCCAGAATATTGGGAATAGCTCCCCCATACGTATCATTTCCGTCATAGGAAGCCGTAACATTGTAAACACCGGCATTAATCGGAGCCTCTGTACTCTCATATTTAACTCCGCCTGCATCTACCCCTGTATAAGTCAGATCTGCTTCACCGATACGATTTCCATGGCTGTCAAAAACGCCTGCGGTAAGTCCAACCGGACTTCCATCATACACCGCCAATTTGGAATACTGATCAAATTTAACCACAGTAGGCTCTTTTCCGACAATGTAGGTTCTCACAATCGGCAATGCAACATAATTTCCGCCCAGAAGATATATGGTCTCTGTATAAATGCCTTCTTCTTTAATGGGCTTTGTATTTGTATGGAACTCTCCATCAATAGAGGTGCCTGCATAGAATGTACGAATATTCGCTTCCAGCTCCTCGTTCTCTGTATCCACAAGCTTTCCGCCAAATACAAAGTTATCCACCTCTGCCAGCGGAATACGATTATTCTCCGGCATTTCCTGATTGAAGGTAAGCTTTACGTCCACTGTCTTTGGTGCAACCGTCAAAAATCCAACGCCTACGCCTGTCCAGTAGTTCTGGTCTGTAGTAACGGCTCCAACCACATACATTCCTGCTTCTGTGGGATTCTTTTCCAGATATACCTTTGCATTTACATTATCCGGCAGATAGTCCAGAATTTTCTGGATTTCGGTAAAATCAATACCCAGCTCCGGAGCTCCTGGAATCTGACTGATGAGATCAAGCAGTTCATTAACTTTAGCAATCGCTTCCGGCAGCGCATTTAAATCAATGCCATTTCCAAAAATATCTACAATTGCATCATAAATATTAATGCCGCCAATACTTCCCATATCTTTGATGCTTTGAGGCAGCTTGATGCTGATAAAGCCCTCAGCATCTCCGTCCATACCGCCAATAATTGTCAGACAGTCAACATCTTCCGGACTTGTTGTCACAATCGGATCCTTAAAGGTTTCCCCATATACAATGTTCTGACATTCTACAGACACTCTGACTCTTCCCTTCTTGATATTTACAAGAACGGTTCCCTCACAGCCCTTATATTCATTGGCTTTCCCTTTATAACGGAAAGAAACCTCTACATCGCCTGTTGTCTGTTCAAAAGAAATATCAAAGTCGTCAATGGTTGTAGACACTGCCGTTCCGTCTGCCGTCTGAACCTGCGGAAGTACAGCATTATAAATCGCCTGTCTCAGTTCTTCCTCCGGAGCATAAGTAACAGAACAGCCCTCTGTCAGAGTCATCTGAGTCTCTTCGCCAGCCTCCTCCACAACAGCGTCCGCTGTAATATCAGAAGCCGGATATCTGTCATCGCCGGGATAAGAAAGCTTAATATCCCAATTTCCCAGGCCAAACTTTTTCACTGCTACGCTGTCTTCATCCAAAGGCACCCAAACAGGAATATCCGGTAAAAAAGACGCATTATATTTCACAATCACTCCCTGGGGATTCTGTGGAACAGACGCCTCTGCATCAATCACTTTTTCAATAATGTCCTGAGCTACAGCCTCATAATCAATCTGCTCTTCCGCTGTCTTTAACAAATCTATCGGCTCTATCACTTCCTTTGCCTTCAGGCCTGCTTCCGCAAACTCTACCTTTAAAGCAGACGCATCCTCGCCGCCTGCAAGGGTATAGGTGCCGGCACACTGAGCAAACTCCAGCGCCTCTGTGATATCCGTTCCGTTTAAGAAAACGGCTTTCACATACTGATCAGCAGCCGGTTTGATTGTCAATGTAACATCCTTTTTCGCAATATCATTGGATCCTGCAGTCAGCGTATCCGAATTTGCTGTTACGGTTCCATTTCCTGTAAGCTCCAGCTCCAGACTGCGGGTTTCATACGCAGGCTCCCGTTTTATGGTAATAGTGAATTCCTTCTCTATCTTAGGACTGGTTTTTAAATAATCGTATTTGCCGAAAGTACGGTTTACTCCTATTTTACAGGTTCCGTCCGTCTTGGCTAAAATCCCCGGATAATCTGTACCGGCATATTCCTCACCTGCCAGGGGAACCCATCTTTTCTGGATTGCACTGACCTCTGAATAAATATTCCAGTCCTTTACAGAGATTCCTGCACTCTGCAGTTCAGAACCGAATGCCTGATTCAGCTGTTCCTCCACTTCTTCCAATGTGGTCAGGACAGCCCCCGACTCATCCACCTGAAAAGTAATCTCTGCACTTTCTGCATTTTTCTGGATATTTTCAGTATTATCATTCTGATTCTGGATGTTGCTTCCCGAAGCAGTTTCTGCCGCATTCACCGTTAGCGGAGCATTGCCCGCAACCAATGAAGCTGCCAGTGTTACCGTTAACAAACGATTTGACATCTCTTTCTTCTTCATGATATCTCCCCTCCTAAAATTTATGTCAAAACCACTATAACATCTTAAAATAATTAATTCAAGAAAAATAACCTAAATCAGAAAAAAAAGACAAAAAAACGGCTGCAGCAGAAATTTCCGGCCATTTTTACTCAATAAAACGCGTAAATTTCTGTTACAGCCTGTCCGATATATCAATTCTTTGACATAACTTATATGATATTACATTTGATCAAAATTTTTTTAGATTACATCCGCCGCACAGTTCTTCCTGACAGCGGTACCCGTCCGATACTCCTGGATCCAATCAATCAATAAAGAAGAAAGATTCACAGTAATCAGCGAAAAAACAATCCGCGCAACAGGAATATATGTTAAAGATAATACTAAAACCACCGTATCCGTAAATAAATATGCCCGTGATAAACGCCAATGAAGGATATGAGAAATTGTCAATGCCAGCGCATCATCACCTCCACTGGATCCCCCCTGTCTTACAATCAATCCAACACCTACACCCACAAAAATACCGCCTAACACAGCGGCAATGAGGGGATATTCCGATAAGTCAGGAAGCATTGGAGGAAACAGCTCCCAGATCTTATAAAAGCCTGACACAAACATTGTTGAAATAATGGATACCTTAATAAAATTTCCTCCCAGAAACTTAAATGCCAGCAGATAACAGGCAAGATCAAGAATCGGAGTAATATAAGCCGGAGACATTTGCAGCCAATGCTCAATAAGCAGCATCAGACCGATAACACCGCCCTCTGTAATATTTGTTCGCTGATGGATATTGTGAACGCCAAACGTATATATCATTGCCCCAAGCATAATCAACAATATTTTTTTGACAGTCAGCCCATCCTTCACCTTGTTCCAAAGCTCAGATATATAAGATAACAATAAAAACAACCTCCTTGATTGGTTTATACTTTTATGATATAGTTATAAACTATATAGTAACTATACAGTCAAGGGGTATTTTATGAAAAATCTATTTTCCATTGGAGAACTGTCAAAACAACAAAATATTTCACGCCAGACTTTAATTTTTTATGATAAAATCGGCCTGTTTCCTCCTGCCTATGTTGATCCGGAAAATGGCTATCGATATTACAGTTCCAGTCAGCTCGATTATTTAGATACCATTTGTATTATGAAAAAAATCGGATTTTCTCTGAATGAAATCAAGACATATATGGAAAACTACACCATTGACCATTCTATTGTCACACTGCGCAAACAGCTTACTATCATTGAGCAGCAAATCCAGGAACTGCAAATGATAAGAAACCGTGTGGAACATCGCTGTCGGCAGCTGGAACATGCAGTCGCTATTCGTGACAGCAGTGATATTGTTGCCTTAGAAAACGTAAAAAGCCAGTATATTCTGATCCAGGAGGTTCCCTCTCCTCACACCCTGGAGAGCGTCAGTATCGCTACAAAAGAGTGCTTTGTCCGTTCCTTCAAGGAGCAGCTTCCCATCTTCTTTCAAAGCGGGGCAATCGTTCCCTATGAGCATATTTTAAATGGCAGATACACCGAAGCGGCCTTTGCCTTTCTTCCCATTGAAAAAATCGATCACGTTCCCGGCATTGTCAGGCTTCCTGCCGGAAAAAGTGTATTTACCTATCATACAGGAACTTATATTTCTATCGGAAAAGCATATGAACGAATCCTGGAATACTGCAGAAATAAGCATTTGCATATTATTTCAGATTCCTACGAATTTGCAATCAATGATTATCTCTCTACCGGAGATGAGGATGAATATATTACAAAAATTATGTTTTATGTGGAGTAAATGGGCGATATGCCGTTGGTGTATGAGTGTTCCCCATATCATTCTGATTCCCCTTTCATAATCGGTATGTAAAAAGGGCTACTGACAGTTTCATATCAGTCCTTCAAAAATTAAATGTGATAACCCATATTTGTCCTCGACACCCCTGGGAGCATACGCTGTAGGAAAGTCACCAAACGACTGGCTGCTTACCAGCTCTAACAGTCGAATATGTTTTGAAACCTTTCCCGCTCTAAAATATATCGGCCCAAAATCATAACGAAAATGAAAAAAACGGATTGATTTATAATATTTTCTAATCAATCCGCTTAGTACGTTTCCTGAGGGAATCGAACCCACAACTAGCGCTTAGGAGAACCACTGAACCTTTTTCATATGAGTTCACCTATGTACGGGAAAGCCTTTAAAAACAAGGCTTTTTTCGCATTCCGAATCGCTCTCGGTTCGTCCGAGTTCACGTTTGTCGTTAGATGTTCACCCCTTCATTTTAGCAGTTTTTTGGATTTTTCTAAATTTCAGGGTTTGCAAGCACCTTTGTAAGGGTTTTGTTAACTTGTCACTGTATATTCAAGTACCGTTCGGTTATATCTATAAAGAATTCGGCATCCCATAATGAAAGTCCTTCACTTTCAATTGCAGCCAGGAATGGAGACACGTCCTCTCGTGCACTATCAAAATCAACCGTTTTGAATCTATCTTCAAGCAATCCCTTGAGTTTCTTTTCTGTGAGAAGCTCCGCTGGATTCCATTTCCCAGATTGCTCCATCCTCTTCTGAAGATGAAAAAGATTAACAGGACATCCTTTTTTGAGATACCATATATAATCAAAAAAATCTCTGCCCTTGACTCTATGTTTGTAATCTCTGCAGAGCACAGCATGTGTCTTTCCGGCAAAGAGTGACGGCATATCATACAGTTTCGCTCTATAGTTTGCCGGATTAATTGCATTCATATATTGAAAACCAGCTCCTTCCGGCGGATTTGTATCGATCACAAACTTAATCTTTACCAGAGCATTTGGATTTAAACCATATATAGATGCATCATCGGATGTAATCTCTAATATATTCTGAACCGTGTTTCCCTTGATAAAAGCAGATTGAACTGCACTCTGCTTTGTCTTTTCTTTTTTTCGCACAGTCATGTTAAAATTATATGCCCGCAATTCTTTTTCAACATAAGACAGCTTGAGTTTCCGCAGTTCTGTCCACAGAACTCCTCTTTCGACTGACTGCTTATAC
>OLRK01000177.1_pt1 | contig 81413 bp, 76 predicted proteins | sample 1672911 | NCBI WGS metagenome assembly OLRK01 (sample SAMEA3136736, study PRJEB25190) | human gut metagenome | biome: human gut; feature: human-associated habitat; material: faeces | place: Austria | collected 2013
CAACACGCTCTGTGCCGTTGCAGACAACGCTGTATTTTGTTGATTTTTCCAGTTCATCCAGTGAATTTAAAAGAAATCTGGGTTCTTCAATCGGATCCGGATTGGAATAATAAATTAAATCGTTTTCAAAATTCTTCATGTCTTTTTTCTCCTCGTATCAATTCCTATAGTCCATCAAATTTATCCCTTAACTGCACCGGCTACCATACCGCCGATAAAATAAGAGGAACACTTCAGATACAACAAAACCACCGGAATGGTCGCGATACACAGACCTGCACACAGTACACCATAATCCGTATTGTACATGGAATTAAAGTTCATCAGACCAAGTGGAAGCGTTTTTAAGGAATCCTTTTTAATTTCAATCAATGCCCAATAGAATTCACTCCAGGTACCTTGGAAGTTAAAAATCATTACGGTAGCGATAACCGGTTTTAACAGCGGAAGCGTAATCCGAAACAGGTTCTGCAGCAGGGAGCAGCCGTCCAGCAGTGCTGCTTCATCCAGCTCTTTCGGCAGGCCTTTTACATAGTTAATCATAATAAAGGTTGCCGTCGGAAGCCCCAGCGTAACATACGGAAGCAGCAACGCAAGCCGCGTCCCGTTCAGTCCCCACGCTTTCAGCGTCGTAAAGTTGGGGATTGTGAGCATTTCAGATGTGATAAACAGTCCGGACAAAAACAGTATTTCAATGAATCCACTGCCCCACGGTCTTAATTTCCCGAGCGCAAAGGATGCGAGTATAATAACGATCAACTGCAGTGCCAGCGTCATAATCGTAATAATAACACTGTTCATGAAAAAGCTTCCAATTTTACCAATTTTCCATGCAGAAACATAGTTTTCCGGTTTAAAGGTCGTAATGCCAAAAGGGTTCGTCAAAACATCCAGATTGGATTTTATGGATGTCAGAAACATAAATGCCAGCGGGTACAGCACAATCACTGCCAGAATCAGAAGAACGATCTGACTGAATATCCCTCCTATTGTGAGTTTCTTTTTTTCTTTCATTATTTTCACCCCTTCGCTTATTCGTAGTTGTACCTGCGTCCAATCAGTCTGCTGATCAGCACCAGTGTCAGAATGATGATAAACAGCACAGTAGACATTGCCAGTGCCCTATAAAACTTGAAATCAACGAACGCCGTAGTATAAATCAGCTGTGCAACTACAGTCGTCGCCTTGCCGGGGCCACCGCCGGTCAGCATATAGAACAGGGCAAAGGATTTCATACCGCCGGAAATAGAAAGGATGACGTTTGTTTCCGTCGTTCCCGCAGTAAGCGGAAGGAAAAAATTGAAGAACAGATCTTTTTTGGTCGCGCCGTCAACCGCTGCGGATTCCAGAACATCTTTGGAAATATTCATCATCGCAATATAGAATAAAACCATCGTAAAACCGATATACTGCCAGGTATTTACCGCAATAACCGTGCCGAGCGCAGTGCTCTTCTCCCCGATCCACGCATGTGTCAGATTGTCAAGACCAACCAGGCGCAGCAGCGTATTGACCAGACCAATATCCTTGTTCAGCATAAACTTCCACATAACCGCCACTACAGAAGCGGGGAGGACGACCGGGATATATAAAGCTACTTTATAAAACTGCTGCCACTTCGGAGTCATATAATATACTGCAAATGCAAGCAAAAAACCGAGGGTTGTCTGAATCAGTGTGGAAACCACTGCAAAAACCAGATTGACCTTGATCGCCGCCCAATATTCGTCATTATGAAACAGCTCAATGTAGTTTTTCAGTCCAACAAAACTAAAATCCGGACTGAATGCATTCCAATCCGTAAAGCTCCTGACCAGGCTCTTAAAAAACGGGAAAACAAGAAAGCATCCCAAAAATACAAAACCGGGAATCAGGAAAACATATCCCATGAGCTTTTGCCTTGTTTTATAATTCATTTTGCTCTTCATATCTTCACCCTTTCAAATAGGGCCGGCAGTCCATTTTCTGCCAGCCCTATTTCAGTTTGCCGCTATTTATTACTTACCGTTTTCTTCAAGTAATTTGACGTACGCATCTTCGATCTTCTGACCGAATTCTTCAGGAGTTTCGGAAGGATCGGAGAGAAATTCTGCTTCCAGATCACCAGTATCTGATCCGATATCGCCGGCACTGTAATCATAGTTTTTTCTGTAGCTCTCTGCGCTGGAGAAGATTTCTGCAAATTCGCTCTGGTTTGCATTGTCATAGGTGCAGTCCTTATTTGCCATTACAGACAGTGTCTCGTTACCGAATTTCTGCTGTACATCTTTGCTTGTGATATATTTTAAGAATCTTGCGGACTGTTCCGGATACTTGGTACCGGAGTAAACCATGAATCCGTCAACACCAAAGTTGTGAAGCAGGGTAGGCGTGCCTTCGGGTGCAGGGAACGCCATAACGCCAATTTCGAAACCGGCTTCTGCGGAGTTCTTTTCAAGATCTGTCAGTTCATTGTTGTTTACGAATGCAAACAGACCTTTCTGCAAATAGAACTGACCGGTAGCATCTTCTCTCGTCATAGCAAGAGAATCCGCATCAATGTAACCTTTGTCAACCCAGTCTCTTAATCTTGCTCCTGCTTCAGCATATTCTTTGGCAACATCCGTATAGTGACCTGTCAAATAGTCATTGTTTTTAAGATATCCTGCATCGTACATGTAATGCAATGCAAAAGTCTCAACCAGGGATGCAATCTGAAAGCCATGAGGATTACCAGGCGTCAACAGAGGTGTTACTCCGGTCTTTGCAGCTTCGCCGAGCAATGTTTCAAACTCTTCCAACGTGGTGGGAACTTCCCAGCCGTTCTCTTCCATCATCGTCTTGTTATATGCAAGCACGGTACAGGTTGTTCTGAACGGTATGCAGAAGACCTGATCGTTAACAGTACCGGACTGTACAGCGGGTGCCAGCAGGGAATCTCTCCATTCATTGTTATTCTCTTCCAAATAAGGAGTGAGATCGTATGTAGCGCCTACGGAATTGAACGAACCCATCTGGTTTGCCCAGCAGCATGCTACATCAGGAGCTTCGCCAGCAGCGAAGGCTGTTGTCAGAGTCTGTGTCAGAACGTCCCAGGTGATCACCTGTGTCTCAACCTTGATATCCGGATTTTCCGCTTCGAAATCGGATATCATCTGTGTGAATTCCGCTTCGTACTCCGGCCAGTCATGCATGAAAGTGATGGTCACCTGTTCGCCGTCAGTCGTCGGAGCTGCTTCCGCTGTGGTATCTTCCTTTTTTTCCGTCGTCGCAGCGGTATCCGCAGGAGCTGTTGCTCCTGTAGAGCCGCAGCCTACAAGAGCGGATGCAGCAGTCATGACTGCCATCACAATCGCCAGTACCTTTTTGTTTTTCATACCATGTCCTCCTTTTATTTCCGACACAAAAACGAATCTTTTTTGTGTCTATCTGCTTTCTGCAGATCATTCACTTCATTTTCCCCCTGATGTCTTCCCCTTCCTGTCAGTCGATATCCATTTGCTGAATGTAAGCCTGCTGCCGTTTCAGCATTTTCTTAAAGGCATGATACACGCCATCTGCATTTTCTTTCAGGGTTCGTTTGGAATTCGTATGCGGATTGATGCTCGTCGCGTAATCCAGCTGGCTGATCCAGTCTGCGGGAATTGATTCACTTCCGGAAAGCGCTCCGGCAATTCCACCGGCAACTGCCGCAACACAGTCTGTATCACGTCCCATATTTACGCCTGCAAGGATCGCTTCCTTCGTATTTCCATGAACCATCTTAAAAATAACAACGCCCTTTGTGACAACTTCATTCGCATAGCTGAACGGATACGGCATTCCAAATCCGTTATAAATGGAATCAAAATGCTGTCTCAGCTGAAAAATGTCACTGCAGCCTGCCGCTTTTTTCAATTGCTCGTCAATCTCTTTCACAACGACGTCGGGATCGCAGTGATCAAAAATTGCCCCGATCACAGAATCCACGGTTGCGCCGGGCTTCGTTCCCTCCGCTATTGCTACGCCAGTGACACATGCCCATTTCAGCCCGCGGCTGTTCGTTGTCTGATACAGCTGTCCGACCTGAAGGATATCCTCTTTTGCGCCTTCTACATTGCCTGCGTTGATCAGTCCGATCGGATGACACGCCCTTGCAAAGCTGTTGAGTCCGGCGTAATCGCAATATCTGCCAAGATCAGTTGCCGGTATTCCGGTTTTTGCCATTTTCAGAAGAACCCCTTCAAACGGTTCGGATACCCAGCCTCCTGCATTCGGATTTGCGTATTTGTTCCAGGCAGCCCTGACGTCCTCCGCTGTGACCCTTCCCTCTTTTTCCATAATCGCAGAAATCATCAGCTTCTGCCGTTCCACGCCGTCCTCTGTCGTTCCGGGTTCCCTGTCCCAGCCATTTCCGTAATGCTGGTACGGAAGATACCCGTCTACATAGCCATACTTCCTGTCAATTTCTTCATAAGTCATTCCCTCAACAGGAGCTCCCATCGCTGAACCGATATGACAGCCACAGATACAACCGAAAAACTTGTCCTGTAAAATTATACTCATATCGTCTCCTTTTTAGCTGTAATTTTTATGCAGTTTTGTTATAGAAATATATTACTTCTACTTTATACGTTTGTCAATATGTTGCATATACATTTATTTCTGTCTAGTTTACTGGTAAAATCGCATCATATTCATATGCTACAAGCAAAAATACCGTCCAATCATCTTTTGACAATTGAACGGTATCAGTATTTCCTTATTCAGTTTTGTCCCTTTCCTTCCAGCTCAGCGCTGCAATTCCAAAGTTATCCTTTTTTCTCGTCAATTCTTCCTCGCTGTATTTTTCAATTGCGATCTCTGCAAGATACAGCACTCTGCAGCCTTCCTCCAGATGTCCCAGATACGAAGCCTCCGGTGTTGCCATGCAGATATGGATATGCGGCTCCCCGTCTATGATTAGTCCCTGCCCTGCTGCAACTTCAATCGGTCCTTCCACGGTATAAAAGCCGTTGGTCGGATCATCCTCGGTCGTCTGGATCATGTGATATCGCGCCTTATCCAACGTTCCAATCATAGATACGACTGCTCCGTTTTTGATCTTGTGTTCGGTAATGGCCTGATTCAGGCACTGCAGCATATCATCGCCTTTTCCCAGATGAAGCAAAATGACATCTCCTGTTTTCCTGACATGAAATGTGTTCATTTTGTATTCTCCTATTTTATGAATCCGTTCTTATGTTCTTTGTATCTGTTGTGTTTTCCGGTGTTTGTGTCCGGAGAACTTTCCGAAACAAAATAAAAAATGAGCTTCCGAGCATAATGCTGACGCTGATCCATGCAGAGGCTTCTGCAGCGGCAATCCCCATAAAGCTGTGCCTGCCAAGCCAATATCCAAAAATCAGTCTGCTGAAGACTTCCAGTCCACCGGAAAGCATCGGAATCCATGTATTGCCCATTCCCTGAATGCAGTTTCGAAATACCATCAGAAATCCCAGGAAAAAGACAAAAATCCCCACAATCAACAGATATTGTCTGCACAGCTCAAGTACCGGTGGATCTGTCACCATCAGCGACGCGATCCTTTTCCCGCCGAAAATCTCAACAGCGGACAGTGGAATATGAATCAGGATAGAAAGAAGCACTCCCATCCGAACCCCTGCTTTAATTCTGTCATATTTCTGCGCGCCGTAATTCTGACCGACAAACGTCATAAATGTCATTCCCAGCGCATTGCTGAATTCTCCGATCACACTGCGAATTTTGGTGGACGCCGCATAAGCCGCCACTGCAGACGCACCAAGATCGTTTACAAAAAACTGCAGGATCATTCCACCGACTGCCGTTACCATGCTCATAATTCCGACCGGCAGCCCGGTTTTTAACATTCTGACTGTCAGGCGTGCATTTTTGCTCTTACTGCCGTCCAAAATACTGACAAATTTCAATCTTTTCAAACCTGCGGCACAGATCGCAAAGGAGAACACCTGAGACAACACCGTTGCCGCAGCCGCTCCCTGCACGCCCCACTTCAGTGTGAGTACAAATACGCAGTCCAGACCAATATTTGTCACAGAGGAAACGAGCAGCGCCCAAAATGGCGTAGACGAATCCCCCAGAGACTGCAAAACGCTCATAAACAGGTTGTTCAAAACTGTAATCACAAACCCCAGCAGGATCACTTTGATGTAATCCAGTGACTGCTCCAGAATTTCTCCGGGCGTATGCATCAGAATCAAGAAATCTCTGATCGCCAGAGATCCGACAATTGAGATCATCGCTCCCACAATCAGCGACAAAACGGATGCAACAAAAAATCCCCGGTTTACCAGATGATAATCCTTTTTCCCGTAGGCCTGTGAAATATGGATGCAAAATCCTCTTGTAAGCCCCATTGCAAATCCGAGCGTCAGCCAGACTACAATGGATGTCGCGCCGACTGCTGCCAGCGCCTGCGCTCCGATTCCCCGTCCGACAACGACGCTGTCCACAAAGCTGTAAAGCTGCTGAAACAGACCGCCAATTGCCAGTGGAATATAAAACAGAATGATATTTTTGGCAATACTGCCTTCTGTCATATCCCTTGCCTGTGTTTTCATAAGTTTACCCTGCAAAAGTTCTGCCCTTTCTTTTAATATCAACGATTGTTCAGGTTCATGTAAAGTTCAATGATTACCGGTCCTCCTCCCTGAACCAGAAATTTGATTGCTTAAAATAATTTTACTCTATTTTCGTCTTTTGTACAGAATAATTTGCTTTTAGATATCTGAAAAACGGCATATTAAAAGGATCAGCCCTTTGAATGCCAAGTGATCTGCTGAAAATAATGTCTGCCCTTTCATCAACAAGGAAAAAGAACAGCTCACCAAGAGTTCTTTGCCTCTGGTTCTTTTTGATTGCCCACTCATTTTTCTCCAAAATCCAACGGCTTTGCCGTCTCCATGCATTTTTCGCCTTATGCCGGTGCTTGCAAGCGCACACCGCCGCAAGGCTTTGTTTCTCATCTTAGTACAGCTTTGCACCTGCCGGGATTCTGTCATTTACCATCAAAAGGTTCAGTCCCTCATGACCGTCTTCCTCGTGTACTGCTGAGATCAGCATACCTTCGGAATCGATTCCCATCATCTTTCTCGGCGCCAGGTTCACGATAGCGATTGCTGTCTTGCCAACCAGCTCTTCCGGCTCGTAATACTCGTGAATACCGCTTAAGATCACGCGATCCTTGCGTTCTCCGTCATCCAATGTGAACTTCAGAAGCTTCTTGGATTTCGGAACTGCTTCACAAGCCAGGATCTTTACTGCACGAAAATCTGATTTTGCAAAGGTATCAAAATCTACCATTTCTTCAAAGATCGGCTCGATCTTCACGTTGGAGAAATCAACCTTCTCCGCCAGATCGGCTGCAGCAGCCTTTGCCGGTGCAGCCTGTGCTGCGTTGTTTGCGGCATTTTTCGCTGCGCCCTGGCTCTTCATGGTCGGGATTTCTAACTGCATACATCTTATACAATTTAATTCCCTTTATTAAAACACTTTACAGCCTTTCATCATTTATTCTCTAAACCTTTAGAACTGATTAAGGCTCTTTAATTTGTCGTACTCTTGTCGTACTATACAAATTTTGTCGTACCTCCTCAGCAAAACTAAATCAGACTCTTTCCTAAAATACATCTAATTTTTTTGCTAATTCCTGCATCGACTCATGCTTTTTTGTTTCTGTAACTTCTGCATAAATGTCCATCGTAGTTTCAATATTTGCATGTCCCATGATAGACTGAATTACCTTTAAATTTGTCTCATTTTCACAAAACCTCGAACAAAAAGTATGTCTCAAATGATGACATGAAAAATGCGGTATAAGAATCGGCTCTCTCTTTTCTTTGGCAGCTTTTAGCACCTCTTCTACATTATATGCTTCGTATATACGCTTAATTGCTCTATTGATAGCCTGTGGATTATGTACATTTCCAAAACGATTAGAAAAAACAAATCCAGACATTCCATCAATTTCTGTTTCATTGAACCCGTTTTCTTCTTGAAATGCATACTCTCTTTTAAGAGCTTCATAAACTGTATCAAGTATAGGAATCATTCTTATGCCCGCCTCTGTTTTAGGTAATGATACGGCAAATGAACAAATACCATGTCCCTTATATTCCCTGCTATAATAAACCAAACTATGATTGATACTAATTATCCGCTTCTCAAAATCAATGTCATCCCACCGGATTCCAATCGCCTCACCTATTCTGCAGCCAGTGCCAAGTAAAAACTTGAATAATGTCACCCAGCTTTCAAACCTTTCATTATTCTCTATGTATCTTATGAAAGCTCTCTGTTGCTCCAAGGTTAGTGCATGTCTCACACCATGATTTCGCCCCGGTAGCTTTTTTACTTGTGCCATTACCCCATCACTCGGATTAGTTCTGATAATATTATCCCTTACTGCTAACTGAAAGGTTGGATGTAACACCGTATGAATAGTCTCCAGCGTATTCACTTGCATTTTCTTATCTTTCAATAAGTATTGATAAAATTGTAGGACATCTGAAAACTTAATCACAGCAATCTTCTTTTTGCCAAACCCATCTTTCACGAAACGATCATACATATATTTATAATTCGTTCTTGTTGTTTCTCTCAATTCTGATTTTGTAGAAATATATCTATCAAAAACAAAATTAACTGTTGCACTGCCTGCAACATAGGTGTCCAGACCGTCTAGCTGATCTTTAACTAACTGTTCTTCACGTTCTCTTAATGTCTTAATATCTTTTGAATAAATGCTGCGTCTTCTGCCTAATGTATCCATATATGTATACACATACTTTCCATCGCATTTACGTTGTGTTTCGCCTTTTCTTAATACCCTCCCTTTTCTATCCTTCCTTGAATATGCCATTTTTCTCCTTTCTCAAGGAAAGAATTTTCACACTTAGCTTCTTTGGGAATCTTCCATTGCATACTGCAAATCAATTCCTTTTTGTAGCACTTCTGTTACGGTCATGTCATGTTTGGACGCATATTCTCTAAGTTTTGTGGCTTCTTCCTCTGTCAGTTTCAATCCAATCAACGTATTTTTCGGATTCGCTGACTTTGGTCTTCCCATTTTAGCCACATCGTACACCTCCATCCATTTCTCCTTTATTATACTTTTGGTTTAACCGTAAGTCAAGTGTATTTTCCTTTTCTCTGAAAATCTTTCCTTATCAAAAATAATTCTTTTACTGCACCCGGAATGTTTCAAGATATTGATCAAAAATATCTAAGTCAACCAATACCATTCTGTCTATCTTCAAGATGGCTCCCGCATCCTTTGCTAATGTCTGAAATTTATTCATTCCCATACTGTACATTTCTGCACCCTCTTTATATCTGACTAACCTTTTCTTTTCCACTTTTTTTGTTGCTCTTTGCATATTCTTTTATTCCTTTTCTCTCTATATTAATATAAAAATTCTGCAGGCGGCTGTCGGGAAACAGCCTCATTGGAATCACACCATCTTTTCAGACCGGGCAGCCATCCCGGAAGTATCATTATCAGAAACAGTGTCTTCGCCACAAAGTTCCCACACTCTGCCTACAGCCAGATATGAATCGCTCATGTCAATTTCTCATAAACACGTATTCACGTACTCCAACCTTGCGACACGGTGTCGCAAAGTTACCATCATGACATTCATGGCGTATCCGCTGCCAGGCTATACTGTTTCATTTGTCCCGCAGAATAAAATATTCTGTTATCAAGGTGCAATTTATTTCTTAAAATCAACTTTTATACGTTAAATGTCTCCTATCAGAAGCCAGCAGAAAGGGATACTGGTTTCCAGTCATTCTTAACGTACTATTTTAAATTCTAAAATCGTTTTCAGCAGTTTCGCTTCTAATCTGTCACGCAGAGTTTTATCTACGCAGTAATGAACGTTTCCATATTCATCATACATTTTTCTGGTTGCCAGCTTTGCTATGTAGCCTTCATAATGTTTCATTACCGTATTAATTGCCATAACATTACCTGTTGTAGCATCCTCAATAATGCAAAATGGAAGCAGCCATTTTTCTTCTGTATTTTTATTTTTTACACTCACTTTTGTTTTCCTCCATTATCTGCTTCAGCAATTCCAATGAACGTGTCCGGTGCTCATGCACCGTACTTCTAACAAGATTCATTTTCCTTGCAATCGCAGCATCACTCATCTCCATAAAATATGACAGCAGAATTACTTCTCTTTTTCTATCCGTCAACGCATTCAATGCCTCTGCCAGTAAAGAACTTTTCACTTTCACATCATACTCACATGTTTTAAAAAAGTAGGATGTTTCATTATATTCATCCACTACTGACAGTTTCCCTGTCTGACATTCAGATAGTTCTGAAAACAATATTTCATGTTTTCTCCGATAATCCATATGCCTGTCATAATCTACCACTTCGCCATCCAGCGCCAGTTTGCACTTTCGATCAAACTGATGCCTGACCGTTGTTTCGTCATAGGAAGAAGATTGCTCCATAGAGTTCACCTCCTTCCCGATCGCAAGATATGAGCAAAGGTCTTTTCCCTTTCACCCATATCCCGTATGGAAAGTACGCGATGTTCGGGTCTGGAAGAATTTTTTTATCTTTATAATAAGAAACGCCTCCTGAGCCGAAGCCTAGCAGACGTTTTTCATTACCGAAACAGTGTTGCTTATAAAAAATAAACGATTCTTTTATCCTCAAATAAAATAAGCGGAAATAATAGATTTCGTCTACTATTCCCGCTTATTATCTCTTTTCTATTTTGTACTTTACTGCCCCAATATATTGTGAGATCAAAACTACTGCCATTGTCACTGCAACCAAAGACACTATTGCTTTCATCCCGGTAAGTGTACAAATCCCCGCAAACACATATATGCCCACAATAATTTTTACAGCTACCTTTCTGCAGTGTTTTTTTTCATCTGCATCAAGTTCTCGGTTAATGCTTTGTACCGGAGCCATATTCCAAATTAGAACACTGCTCAACACAATTATTCCCCACGCAAGATTTAAAGGTTGTGTATACAAACGATTAACAACCAGTACCAATGTCTGCACAGTGACAGAACACATAAAGCAGGCACCAAAGCTGTTTAGATGCACTCCACCAACAAAACTGCGCAACATCATAAAAATTCCTGTAACCACTGCAAATTCCGGAATCATATGCAAATATACCGCAATTCCAAAACAGGTCAAAAGACAGCTCAACATTTCAAGTCCTATTTGAAACCCATATTGGTATATTTCATATGATTCCTCTGGAACAGCACCAGATTTAACAATATAACCTGTCAGTTTTTCAGAAAAATATTTCATGTTACATCTTTTTCATTTTCTTCAGTGCTTCCGGCATTTTAGGCTGATGGAAGATATAGCAGCACGCACTGTCCGCTGACATTTTTCCCAGTTTCAAAGATACATTTGCTAATGCTTTAGCTGACTGTTTTTTTACATTTTTAGAATTCATAATTTGAATCTCCTTTCAGTTGTTTCCTCTACACTACTACAAAAAAACACAAATTTGTCTTTCTTGTAAAAAAAACGAGTGTTGATGTAACTTTTTCTATTTCTCCTTAAAATAAAAAGTAGCGGCGAAATTTATATCACTACTACTTCTCTTTTAACCCATATTTTCCTAAATACCAATTCCATCGGGCAATATCTTCTATTTTCTTTCTATATTCCTCTGAACTTTTGGCTATTTCTAAATAGTCATAGGCACCCGCCATTAACGTTGAAAAAATATTCTGCGGTGTTCCTTCTTCCATCAGCGTAAGGATTGGTATCCTTTGTCCCAGCCTCCCCTTTACCTGAACAATTGTTTTAAATGTACCTTTCTTAACCATTTCTTTATCAAAGTACATAATAACTATATCCGGATACGGATATAACTTTTTTTCCAAGGACTTATAAGTACACCATGTTAATTTATATCTTCCGTCTATTACACTATTTGTCAAATTAAAGATTTTCTCATCATCACTGAATAATAATACTTCCGTCATACCGCACCACCACAATACCATTCTAAAAAAATCATTCGCCATTTCCCCAAAATTATCTTTTTATTTTATATCTTTTTTCCATAATACAAAATATACTGTAATAATATCGACTGTTGATGTAATTATTCCTGCTTTCCATATAACACTACTCTGATTAAAAAACGGTTTGCCACATCATCATCAATCGTAACCACTCCATGATATTTGGCAGCAATTCGATATACGGATGAGAGACCTACCCCATGATTTCCCGCATCTGTTTTTGTAGACTTTAACCTTTTATCTTTCGTCTTTATAAGCACACCTTTGTAATTATTTTCCACAAATAGCAGCAAGTTATTTTTATCATATTTCATGTGAAACCTAATGTACTTTTTACCCTCCGCTTTTTGTGCTGCCTCTACAGCATTTTCTAATAAATTGCCCAGTATCAGGCAAATATCCGCACCCCTAAACGGCATTTCCATAGGAATATTTAAATTTACGGAAAAGTCTATTCCCACTTTCTTTGCCTCAACATACCAATATCCAATCAATGAATCTATAACAATATTTCCACTGTTTGTAACTGTAGATGTCTTTATTCCACCTTCTTCCATTATCTCATTGACAAATCTAATAATTTTTTCATTATCTCCATTTTCTGCATATGCAAGAATCGACACAAGGTTGTTTTTCATATTATGTCTTACATCTCTTAATCGAAGTATTGACAGTTCTCTCTCCTGCTGATGTCGTTCACACAAATCTAATTGTTGTTCATAGACAGAGGTCATTCTTCTTAGCTGCAGATCATCCGCCAATTTTATATAAATATAGAAAACAAGAACATTCACGCCTAACAAGATAACGGCAGTAACTGCAGATTGGATATTTGCACGATCACTATGGAGCCTATACCCAAACATAAAGATATTATTCATAATATAAATGCTACCTATCGGAATCAATACAAGCATAAAACTATATCTCACTGGAAGCTCTTTAATTTCATCTTTTGTAAATACTCTCTTCAATGCCGTAATTGCACTCATAAATACAATTTTCGAAGTAAATGATCCTAACTTTCCTAATGCCTGAAGGTCTGTAAATTCACAGCAATACGTCAAAAGGATATTCCCACTTATTGTTTCTATCAACATCCAGATTGCATTAAATGCAATTGCGAAAATACATTTATTCCAAAATTTTCCTTTGTATATCAATTCAACAACCAGCAGAACTGTAATAATCGTAATACTAATATTTGCGTAAGCTGGCAAAATCTTACCATTGGATATTTCAATCTGCCATGCAGCAAACACCACCGTTCCCATGACGGTCAATGCCCTTCTTTTTTTCCTTATCAAAAATATATCAAAGTAATAAAAGAACAGATATACTGCAAATAAAGCAAGCAATATATCTGTTCCACATGAAATAATGCTATTCACCGACATAAATTGTGTCCTCCATTGAACAATACTGTTCACCAATTAGCTTTCTTCTGTCCTCACTAATTGAAATTTTCTTGCTATTATCCATAACTACGAAATCATATGCTTGTCCTTCCACATGCTTATAATTTACAAGATATGACTGATGAACACGTAAAAATGGCACTTTGCTTTGTTTAAGACTTTCCTCTATATCATTTAATTTTGCATATGCGACAAATGTACCTTTTTCCGTCACAATAAATACTTTACGTTTATTGCTCTCAAAATATAAAATTTCTCGCATTGGTATTTTATGGTTCACCCTCTGATAACTATACCGGAAATACGAATCTTCGCAATACACTTCTTCGTATGCTGATTTAAAACACGATTCAATCTGTTTTTCACTCACTGGCTTCACAAGGAAACGAAACGGTCTGACTTCAAAAGACTCCTGCATATGATTTTCGTGGCTTGTAACATAAATAATGAGAGTGTTTTTATCATACTCTCTAATTCTTTTAGCCGCCGAAATTCCATCTTCTTTGTCCATTTCTATATCCAAATAAATCATGTCAAAATAAGTGCCCTGTGCAACCGCATCCGCAAGACTCTTACCATTCCAGAACACCTCAATTTCAATATCTATAAAATTTTGCTTTGCTATTTCCTGTAACAGCATATCCATTCTTCCAGTCGTCTGAATATCATCATCACAAATTGCTATATTCAGCATTTCTTATCAACTCTCTTCTGTATTTTCCTTGTCTTTTTTACGTTTTTCACACGTCTTCTTAACTGTCTGCATAATCGACCATACCATTTTCTGGTCATATTCGTCTAAGTCTTTATATATCTCGATAAGATCATAATAGGTATCTAATGTCTTATTCATTTTCATCTGTCCTTGCAAATCTCTCTTCACCTCAGAAATCCCCAGTAAATAATCCGTTGTCACATTAAAATATTCAGCTATTTTCATTAACACGTCCACTTTAATGCACAATATATCTCTTTCATATTTACTAAGCATTTGTTGTGTAATTCCTAATTCAGCAGCTAGAATTTCTTGTATTAGACCCCTATTTTCACGAAGTTGTTTGATACGACTCTCCATAATCAATTACCTCTTAAACACATAATAATCTTATGCTACTTTAATTTACCCACTTTGATACAAATAATAGAAGTAATTGATTACTCTTTTTCTTATAATTGAAGATGAGCAGTGCTCTATGCACTGCCCACTTCATACCATTTATACAAACTCATAAATATTTTTATAATAGCATCTTACTTCGTAGCAATATTTTATATTGAAGATATCCTTATTTTGATTTCTTAGATATAATACTATTATAGTCTTCTTTAAGCACTTCAATCTTGTCAGTTTTTTCCCAAGATAAATCCAAGTCATCCCTTCCAAAATGTCCATAAGCTGATGTTTGTTTATAAATTGGCTGTCTCAAATTCAACATTTTAATAATACCTGTTGGACGCAAATCAAAATGTCTGCATATAATCTCACTCAAAACACTATCCGACAATTTACTAGTTCCAAAAGTATCTACCATAATAGACATCGGTCTTGCGACTCCGATAGCATAGGAGAGTTGAATTTCGCATTTTTCCGCTAAACCTGCAGCAACAATATTTTTCGCAATGTATCTTGCTGCATAAGCTGCTGATCTATCCACCTTCGTGCAATCTTTTCCAGAAAATGCTCCACCTCCATGACGTGCATATCCGCCATAAGTATCAACAATAATTTTTCTTCCTGTTAATCCACTATCCCCATTAGGTCCCCCTACAACAAAACGCCCCGTTGGATTAATAAAATATTTTGTGTTCTCATCCACCATTTCAATCGGCAATATTGGATCAAACACATACTTTTTTATATCCGTATGTATTTGTTTCTGCGTAACCACTGAATCATGCTGTGTAGATAATACAACTGCTTCTATTCTAATAGGCTTTTGCTCTTCATCATATTCTATAGTAACCTGTGTTTTTCCATCCGGTCTTAAATACGGTAAAATTTTATCTTTACGAACTTTTGTAAGTTGCTGTGCCAATTTATGGGCTAACACAATCGGATATGGCATAAATTCTTTTGTCTCATTTGTGGCAAATCCAAACATCATTCCCTGGTCACCAGCTCCAATACTTTCTATTTTATTTGAAATATTATCAGCCTTTTTTAATTCAAAAGCTTTATCTACTCCAATAGCTATATCATTCGATTGTCCATTAATACATGTAAGAATGCAACATGTCTTAGCGTCAAATCCATATTGAATATCATCATATCCAATCTCACTAATTGTATTCCTTACAATCTGGGAGATATCAATATAGGCTCTCGTAGTAATCTCCCCCATAACCACAACTAATCCTGTAGTTATCGCAGTCTCGCAAGCAACTCGTCCCATTGGGTCTTGTTCTATTACTGCATCCAGAATTGCATCTGAGATTGCATCGCACATTTTATCTGGATGTCCTTCTGTTACAGATTCTGAAGTAAAATAATAATTTCCCACAGTTTTTCTCCTTTATATATTGTTTCTTCATTTTTAATTATGAACGAAAGCATTATGATTCATTTCCTCTACCATCATATTGGTAACTTTACAAAATCCTTTTTCCATTTTACCTCTTAAGCTTCCACTTTCAAATACAGCCCTAGCTCTACATCCTCCCTTGCAATTCTCACTAGCTGGACAATTTGCACATTCTTCAATGTCTTCTTTTTTCAAATTTCGCAATTCGATAAACACCTTACTCTTACGCCAAATTTCCAAAAGGTCTTCACTAAATACATTGCCTGCAAAATATTCATTATGATTGGCAAACAAATTACAAGGATACACATCCCCATTAATATCTATAAAAATGTTTTTTGTTCCGGCAGAGCAAATATATTCAGTTCCTTTTTTATATCTATATAATCCCATCCCTTTTCTAAATGCCTTCGAAATAGAAAAACCTTTCAAAGTATTAATCCTGAAATTTTTTGATTGTTTTTCAGAAAGCATCAATGATGAAATATTCAGATTCTGATTTACATTCAATATTTCACTCATTTCTATTTCATCTGCAAATGAGTCCTCTGCCAACTGCAACATATCGGAAAAATACTTCTCATTTATACTATTAATAGTAAATGAGTATCCTATAGATAAATTGTTCTCTCTGCATATATTACTAAATTCTATAGCTTTTTTAAACGTTCCCACACCACGTATAAAATCATTAATTTCTTCATTATGACCTTCTAAACTTATCCGTACCAAAACATTCATATTCGACAATTTTCTAATTGTTTCATTCTGTATAACCTGACCATTTGTAAAGATTACTACTCTGATATTCCAATTATTAAAGGTTTCTACAATTTCAACTAAATTGGGATGCAAAAATGGTTCTCCTCCCGTTAATACCACAGAAAGAGTTCCTAATTCTCCCAATTTTGACGCAATTGAACGCACCTCATTTAAATTCATCATTAATTGCTCATCCATATGACTCCCCTGATAACAATGTTTGCATTTCAAATTACAATTTTTTGTTATCTCTATGGATGCGGTTTCTAACGAAGTTACCAAGCCAACAAGACTAATAAAAGCCGCATTCTCAGGATCAGTAGTAAAATATGGTGTCGCAAATAATGTATTACAGCATTCCATAACGTCCCCATACAAATCATCGTATTCACATTCCTGATTTTCAATCAGCAAATTCATCGCTACTTTTTGATACTCATTTTTATACACCAGTACTTCTTTGAGAATTCTTGTGCTTGTTTCGTTCAAAGTTAACGTAGAATCATTTTCCAAATCATATAGCACCGATTCTCTATCATAATTTTTCCATACTACACCTTTTCTTAAAAACATAATTTACCTCCAATCTAATCAAACTTTATCGTTAGTCCATTGTGAATATTCTGGACTGGCAGTTTAAAGTATCCAGAACATTCACATTGCATTCCCCCTTTTATAAAAAATCATTTTATAATATCTCTTAATCAGCTTATATTTAAATGTCCCCTTTACAAGAATAATATTAACTCTTGCAAGGCTTACAACCAAATCTGTCACATCATGAATAATATTCTCAAGCACCTCTCCATATTCTTGCGCTATAATAATAGCTATATCTCTTATTGACTTAATTCCATCAAACTCGAGAAACATTTCATAAGCTATTGGACTTAGAACAAATCTCTGTTCAAGCAAATAATCATACAAAATTATGTTGTCACCCGTCAATTTTATCTCTACAAAACTCGGCTTTTCCACTACAAATTCATCCGTAATCATAGCACTCCTTCTATCATGACGCATAGGTAGCCCATGCTTTCATATATAAATTCTGCAACTGTCTCCTATTAAGATTCTTTGTTTCCATGACGGTATCGAAGAAAGTATAATTGTCCCAATTTTCAGTAAGAAGCTTAATGCCTAAATCATCCTTTCTTTCATATACAGGAGTTCCTGGTAAAGGAGTTAAAATCGCAAATTTGCAAGATGTATATCCTCCAGATATTGTTTTTAAATATTTACCAAATCTTATTGTCTTTTCACAAGTTTCCGCGGTATCATCTGGATGTCCTAAAATAAAAGAACAAACCACTGTTATTCCATGTTTCAAAAATATTCTAACTGCTCTTTCAATAGTATCCGTAGTAACATTTTTACCAATTTTCTTTAATATTTCATTGTCACCTGACTCAGCACCAATCTGCACATGATGACACCCGGCTTTTGCCATTTCTGCTGCCACTAAATCCGTAACTGTATTAGCACGTGCCTCTGCTTGCCATGCAATATCCAGGTTCCTATTTCGTATCTCCCTACAAATCTCAATGCAATGTTTTTCACTAGCGGTAAATGTATCATCTGCAATAAATATTTTTTTAATGCCATACGTTTTATACAACATTTCAATCTCATCTACTACATTTTTTACGCTTCGCATTCTATACCTACCGCCTGCTATTGCTCCGGCTGAACAAAAAATACATTTGTAAGGACAGCCTCTTCCGGTCAGAACAATTCCCGGTTCCTGATATTTATCAATTTTGAACAAATCCCATGCAGGGAAATCAATGGTATCTAAATCCTGAATAGGTAATCTACGCTCAGTTTTTATTACTTCCCCCTCTTCATTAACAAATGCAATTCCAGCAATTTTTTTCAAATCTCCTCCTGTCTTAATACAGTTCAGTAACTCAACAATCGTTTGCTCCCCTTCAAAAATAGATACAATATCAACATCGCCTTGCTTCAACACTTCTTCATAGACAAAAGAAGCCTGAGGACCGCCCATCATTACTTTGACTTGACTTCCAAACTGTTTCTTTATTTCATGTGCAATTTTTAAACCATTCCCGTGATTTGCTATAAAAGAACTAATTCCTACTATCTGAGCATCAACTTCAATAATTCGATGGATTATTCCAGATATCGTTAATTTATCAATTCCAACATCAATCAAATCTACAGAATAACCTGCATTTCTAGCAGCTGAGGCCAAGTATCCTAATCCTAAAGGCGGATTGGCATACATTAAATTTTCTGCAAATAAATCTTTCATTACTACTGGTTGCGGATTAATTAATAAAATGTCTATCATACTAAACTCCTCCAATTTATATCTATTACATTTTTTTGATCACATTCAATTAAAAACTCAACACAATCTTTTACTACCGTTTCCCAATCCACATCATATTCTTTTACGATATAGTTAACAATATCTTTGAGTGTGTTTGAACCATCACATAATTCCCAAATTCTAGCAGAAACATTTTCGAGTAATACACTAATTCCCCCATCATTTATATCAGAATCATCCTTTAATTGTTTTACTTTTTCTTTATTCTTTAACACTTCTTCCTTGTTAACTGCAAATTCTCCTGAAAGAGCAATCGCTCGCCCTTTTGAGATTCCATAAACAAAAATAGACTCATCCTCATCACTTTTATAACGCCAAAGAATAGATTTTCTTTTTGGTGTTAACATCATGAGTTCTTCTATTTCATTTTTCATTACCTTTTTCTCCTTTTTCTTTTTTGTCAATTGGCATTACCACTTTAAGTCCAAATAGATACAAAACATATACCAAAATAGACATCATACATAATGAGAATGCTTTGAATCCCATTTTTTTAAAAATCTCATACGCCCGACCGCCGTCACATTTTTTATTAGGTAACAATGACAATATATTTATTAGTAAAAATGCACATATGAAAATAATACTGGCAAAACTATGTATCCATTTAATAGAAATCCAAAGAGAAATAAAACCTATGATTGTCAATATTATAGGTGCAGCTAATAAAATACCTGCCTTATCTAAATTTTCTATTTTTCTAGAGCGTTCAAAATGTGTTCTTGCTCCAAAAGTATATGGAAGAAAACTTACAAAAATTGGCTCATACGATAAAAATCTTGCAAATGATATATGTATACACTCATGCCATGCTATAGATATAAAAATCGTTTGCATCAACAGAAATATATACACATAATAGTAAATACTTACATTCAAGAAGAGTAATAATGTACTTGAAAACACCGTTATAGCAATCATTTGAGGATAGTATATTCTATTTATCATTAGAATTAATTTTATAAACAATTGCACATTTGGCTGTTCTTTTTGAATTTTTAATATAATTGCTCTTTCTATCACTTCACACCTCCACAGAATAAACGCAGTGTCAGAATACTATTCAATAGTCAACAGTATTTATCGTTTTAAAACTTAGCACCATTTAGCCAATGCGGCTGCTGCTACTGTAGCTCCAGCAGACGCAGCTGGTGTAATTGCTGGTGTAAATGCAGGAATTGCTGCTGCACTATAAGCTTCATCAATTTCAAAATGATTCTCATCTAACTTAACTTCCGGTTTAATATATTTTTTTGAATTATATTTTTTTGAATTATATTTTTCTTCAGTCATAAAATTACCCTCCTGGTTCTTTCTTTTTATTCCGACACTGCATCTTCTGACCTGATTTAATATATCAGGATTTTATTATGATAAACTATTGGATATTTGTCATCACTATTATGTGCACCCTCAATTTCACCAAAAACGAAAGTTTACCATAGAATTCTGAATGCTCATATTAATAGTGATTAAAAGCAAATACCAACCTCGTTTTTAGTCACTCTATTGTGTTTTATTTCCTTAACAAGTTAATGTTTTTGATAAAAAAGGAAATTTCTCCACATTCTGGACAAACAGCAATCTGAGGTTTTTCTATTTTTTTACCAAATATCCCTTTTCGACTAACGCTTATCCCGTAACTCTGCATATCAACTTTTATTTCCAACTCTTCATTCATTTCCGTATTACACCTTACACACTTACGCATTTTGCCACCTCATTCCTATTTATTATTGACATACAATTACTTTGATGCTGGTATTACTATAATCTATTATCTCCTTTCTTTTTTCTTCGTGTAAAAAAACCGCTTCATAGTGTAACTTTTCCTTTTTACTATTTTTGTACTTCATTTTTTCTCAATGCTTTTACATTACCGATAAAATGCCAACTAAATCATGAATTTTAAAATTTCTATTTTCCATTGACAAGAGTTCCAGACATCGCTATACTGTTATTATTCATACATAACACAGCAATACAGTACAGAACGGTGGTGATTCATTTGGAAATAATAGTAAGCAATAAATCCAACCGCCCTCTTTATGAACAGATTGCTATCCAAATAAAAACAGCTATTATGAATGGGGAATTAAAAGAAGGCGACGCAATACCTTCTGTACGTTCCTTAGCAAAATCATTACATATTAGTGTTTTAACTGTTCAAAAAGCTTATGCAACATTACAAGATGACGGTTTTATTGAAACTACTGCTGGAAAAGGATGTTATGTATCTGTTCAAAGTCAGGATTTTTACCTTGAAGAACAACAAAAAAAAATTGAGGATTTTTTTCTCAAGGCAGTAGAAATTGCTCATATCAATGATATATCTTTTGAGAAATTAGTTGATTTGCTCGCACTTTTATATAAGGAGGACGAATAAATGGGAGATAATATTTTAGAAATCAAGAATTTATCGAAAAATTTCAAGGATTTTAGCCTAAACAACTTGAATCTTATAATCCCTCGAGGTGTAATAATGGGATTAATCGGAGAAAACGGAGCTGGAAAATCCACAACCATTAATTGTATTCTTAATGAAATCGGAAAAAGCACTGGCGAAATTTATATTTTTGGAAAAGATCACATCGTAGCTGAGACTAAAATAAAAGACAAAATTGGTGTTGTATTTGATGAAAATCATTTCCCAGATATTTTTACGCCAAAAGAAGTGGGCAAATGCATGTCCGGAATTTTTTCTAATTGGGAATGGTCTACATATAACAATTACTTAAAACAATTTGAATTACCTGAAAACAAAAATATAAAAGATTTTTCTAAAGGTATGAAAGTAAAATTAGCTTTTTCCGTTGCCCTTTCCCACAGAGCTGAATTTTTAATTCTGGATGAAGCTACTAGTGGTCTTGATCCAATTATACGTGATGATATCCTTGATATTTTGATTGATTTTGTTCAAAATGAAAATCACTCTGTATTAGTATCATCTCACATAACAAGTGATTTAGAAAAAATTGCAGACTATATTACTTTTCTCCACAAAGGGAAAATAGTTTTTAGCTACCTGAAAGATGATCTTATAGATAATTACGGTATCATTAGTTGTGGAGCATCTACATTTGATATATTTGACCAAGCTGAAATTGTTGCCTACCGTAAAGAAGATTACCAATATAAAATTCTCGTTAAAGACAGAAAAAGCATTGCACAAAAATACTCAAACGCAATTATCGAACCTGCAACCATTGAAGAAATTATGCTATTTTATGTAAAGGGGGAATTACAATGAAGGGCTTACTGACTAAAGATTTTTTAACGTTAAAGAAAAAATATGGTATTGTAAGAGTAATTATAGATCTTGCCATTATAATTACTCTCATGATTGTTCTTGAAAGTGCAGCTCCCATTTATATATGTTTCCTTCTTCTTCCTCTTGAAATTACTTCTATGATAATTTCGTTGACCACTTGTGATGAAGAATGGAGATGGGATAAATTTGCAATATCTTTACCAATTACTAAAACATCCATTGTAAAAAGCAGATATCTCTTATCGGGGATTTTGTCTTTTATCGGTTTAATAATATCTATTTTGGTAAATACAATATCTTATTTTTGTTTTCCCAAATACAAATATGGATTTTATCTTTTTATAGCTTTTGCTTCATTTGCTGTTATACTCTTATTTTTAGCCTTTATATTACCATCAACCTATTCTTTAGGAGTCAATGCAGGATTTGCCATTATGATAGTATTACTAGCAATACTCTTAGTATTAGGATTTTGGTCCAAATTAACTAATAATTCGATTATGTGGTTTGTAGTTGACAACTTTGAGTTTTGTACTTTTATTGGTTTTCTTTCTTCCATAGCAATATACATATTGTCATATATTCTTTCAATAAATTTCTTCAAGAAAAAGCATATTTAATTTTAGAGGAAATCAGATAACACAATTTATATCGGTGCTGTCACATCAATGATTAAAAAATTATAGATGTGTCCAGCACCTTTCTGTTTCCCCATTTTTCAAAAAAAGAACGCACTTTAGAAAACACATTTTATCCCAAAAGATTCTCCCTTAAAATTTGATTTTAACCTCTTAAAATCAGGCAGTTTGTTTTAGTTGGAATAAATGCTATCCAGTTCTTTCAATCTGGATTTTCTGATATATTTTATTGATGTTATATCCAATTAACACCAGGATACTCTGTGCGGCGATGTTTGCCTTTCCACGGTACAGACAGTGTCTCCTCTTTGATGTTTGCAAAGTTGCCTCTACCATTAGAGCAAGATTCGCCCAAGTAACTCAAAACCCACTTTGTGTTTTTTCGCTACTGGGCAATCTTGATGGGGATTCCGCTTCCCCATTCCCTCGGTTTCTTACACAGCAAGCTGTGTTTTTCGGCTTCTATATAGAATATAGTCGCAGCGTGATGGTTCCCATCACGAGAAAGGATAAAACATGGCAAGACCAAAAAAGCAAAAGGAACTGAAACGAAACCATCACATCATGCTCCGTCTCAACGATACGGAATATGATATTGTCACAGAAAATGCCCAAACAGCAAATCTGTCTGTGGCGGAATATGCACGTAAACAAGTGATGAACCAGCGTATTACAATGAAATATGAGGTAGTGGCTGATGTGCCGGAACTGAAAAAACTGATTTCTGAATTTGGAAAGATAGGCAGTAACCTGAACCAGATTGCAAAATATTTTAATCAGGGTGGAATCCATTCACAGGAAATGAGGGCAGCAATTAACCAGTGTATTACTGAACTTTATGAAATGAAATATAAAGTGACCAAAATGGCGGGGAATTTTCATGGCGATACTGAAACACATAGCGAGTAAAAATGCCGATTATGGAGAAGCTCAGCGGTATTTAATTTTTCAATATGATGAATCCACAAAGAAACCGCTGCTTGATGAGAACGGACACCTGCAACCTCGTGAAGAATATTATCTGGACGGAATCAACTGTAATCCCTTTACCTTTGATACGGAATGCATCGAACTAAATGCAGCTTACCATAAAAACCAAAATTATAATGAAATTAAATCGCACCATTATATTCTCAGCTTTGATCCGAATGACAAGGATGAGCATGGATTAACAGGAGAACGTGCCCAACAGTTAGGTCTGGAATATGCAAAAAAGAATTTTCCCGGACATCAGGCTCTCGTCTGCACACATACAGATGGACACAATGGAAGTGGCAATATTCATGTACATATTGTAATCAACAGCCTGCGGAAATTTGATGTAGAACGTCAGGACTTTATGGAACATCCTTGTGATTCCCTTGCAGGAAACAAACATCATTTGACAAAAAAATATCTGATTCATCTCAAGCAGGAAGTGATGAATATGTGCCGCCGGGAAAATCTGAATCAAGTGGATTTGCTGACTCCTGCCGAAAGGAAAATCACAGAAAAAGAATATTGGGCAAATCGCAGAGGGCAGGAAAAACTTGATAAGCAAAATCAACGTATGATTGCCGATGGCGTCACTCCCCGTAATACTAAATTCCAGACACAGAAACAATTTTTACGGAACTCCATTGATAGTGCCGTTTCATCAGCGCATACTCTGGAAGAATTTCAAAAGATTCTTTCTGAAAAGTATGGGATACTTATAAAAGAAAGCAGAGGACGATTCAGTTATCTCCATCCGGAACGTACTAAACCGATTACCGGAAGAAATCTGGGAACCCATTATGAAAAGAATTATCTTCTGCAGGCAATAGAAAATAATGTAAAATGTCACGATAAAGAGGTTGTAACTCCCGTTCCGAAAGCAGCCATGCCTGCACCGGAAATGTATGCTGCTCAAAATAGTTCCATTCCACATGAAACTGCGTTTGCCATTCTTTTTATAAAATCAGATTTACATTTGGTTACGGATTTGCAAAACTGTGTAAAAGCTCAGCAGAATGCCGCCTACGCCAGAAAAGTAAAACTGTCCAATCTGAAAGAAATGGCAAAAACGGTATCCTATGTTCAGGAACATGGTTACGATTCTCTTGATGATCTGGAAACTTCCTTTTCATCTGTAAAAGAGCATACAGACACTTTCCGAAAAAATCTAAAATCAACGGAAAGAGACTTGCGGGAAATCAACGAACAGATTCACTACACAGGACAGTACCTTGCAAATAAAACTGTCTATACTAAATTTTGTAAGAGTAAAAACAAGGGGGCTTTCCGTAAAGAGCATTCCGCTGAAATTGCACTTTATGAAACTGCCCGGAAATTCCTGAAGGAGAAATCCGGCAATGGAAAACTCCCTTCTATGAAATTGCTGAAAGAAAAGAAAGAAGAATTGTTAAAACAGAAAAAGTCAGCCCAAGAGCAGTATCAATATTATCGAGATTATCAAAAAGAATTGAATACGGTTCGTTCTAATATAAATTCTATTCTAGGAAAAGAATATCCTCACCAAAAAACTCATACAAAAGAACAGACTCTCACGTAATATTGGAATTATACAATGCTTTCAGATACCTTGTTTCAAATGAGTTGCTCTTGATAATTCAGGTATAATATGGTATGTTGATTGAAAGAAATATGAGAAAAGGATAGAATTACATGAATATTGATCTGAATAAAGTACAAAGATTTTTAGACTGGCTCAAAACACAGCTCTATTTAGATACGTTGGTTGTAAACGCAAGCAGACGAGTTGTAAAACGTGGACAAGTATATCGTTGCAATTTCGGTATGGGGATCGGAAGTGAAATGCAAAAAGAACGACCTGCTGTTATTGTACAAAATAGCATCGGAAATTTAAAATCTGGGAATACTATCGTGATTCCCATTACACATGATACAAGCACTTTACCTTGTGTTGCTGTCATTACCACACAATATGAAGCAGATGGTACAACTACCAAACTGGACGGACAGGCAAATGCCTCAAATATCATGTGTGTAAGTAAATCCCGTTTGGGTACATATATCTGTGATTTACCTGCCAGTGATATGAAGAAAGTTGACGAAGCTCTTGCAAAAACAATGGGGCTGATTGGTTACTATGCAGACTTAAATAAAAAGCTTTCTGATAAACTTACATATATTTCCAAAATTAAAGCAGAACGAAATACTGCACAAGATACATTAAAAGAAATTTATTCTGTTTTGGGTCTTGAAGAAACAGGCGATACAACCGAATTACTGGATTATTTAAAAAACCATATTGACACAAAACAATAAATCATGTACTATATAAGTACAAAGAAATCCCTTTCCGGTGTGTTGGGGACATTACCAAATTTTCAAAGGAAAGGGACTCAGGGTGAGTTCCTTTTTGCTACATATTTTATTTTTAATTAACATATGATAAGAACACAAAGTAGCTTTGGATCGGATATCCAAAGTTTTACCGGAGAAGGGAATCCGTTGAACGGTTTTCCCTTCTCTGTTTTTATAAAACGTTACAACCTTTATTTCCGTCTGCGCTCCATATCTTCCGCCACTGCCATCTGCGGTACTTCCTTTCCGCTTCGTTTTGCAATCTCTGCCTGTTTTTGGTGCAGCTTTACCAATACCGATGTCCTGGTCTTTTTCGGAGGCATATTGTTCCGTCTGCCGTCAATCATATTGTAGTTTTGTTCTTCACTGATTTCCGAACTGCGGAGATATTCCCCATTTTCCATATACTTCTGCCAGTTTTCAAGCGGCGGCTTTTCCTCTGGCTTCTGCACAGGCTTTGGCGGGTGCAGATACTCTCTGATCTGCTGCTTTGCGTTCTCATCAAAGCCGTTCCGGTTATCCTCCGCCACAATTTTCCCTTCTGCATCCAGTATCACATAGGCAGCATTCCTGCCGTATTCCATATGTTCCATAAGAAAAAATTCCCTGCCGTCTATAATCAGGGTGTCCAGCACCAGCCAGCTTCCTGCTTTGCCTTCAATATGAAAATTCGTAGTTTCAAAGGTAAGCAGCGCCCCGGATGAGCCAATGCGGATAAAACCTGCAATGACGGTAAAACCTTCTTTTTCTACATAGTAAGCGGTAATCTCGCCCTCTCGGTTCAAAACCAGCACATCACTGACACTGAGGGAATGACCGTCGAAGCTTTTCGGTATTTTCTTTTGCAGGCGTTCTCTTATGTTTTCGGGAGTATCCTGCCGCTGCATTTTGCCAAGATACACCTCCCTGTAATATTCGTACCGCACCTGAATCCCGCTTTGCTGCAGTTTTTCATAAGACCGGAAACGCATCTGTCTCGTCTCCGGCCCGTTTTTTAACTGATATACCGCAAACTGGTTTATATCCATTCCTTATCCTCCAAAAGTTCTGTCAAATACGGGGTTAAATCCATTTTGGAAAATTCCTCCTCTGTCAGATGTTCCATCTTCTCCAATGTCCCCTTTACAAGAGCAGTCATCTCTGTATCATGCTTCAAAAACGGAAGTATCTTTTTCATCTCTTCCTTCGTCTGTTCGCAAGTATCCTCCTGACAAATCGCCATAAGAAGGCATTCATCCTGTTCAAATTTTTTCATCATAATTCCGGTTCTCCTTTTCTGCGTCCCTGTGTTTTCTGTTCTGTCTGTCCTGTCTCCTGCGCTTTCAGCTTCGCCTGCCGTTCCCTGAGCGCCTGTAAGACAGACTGTTTCTTCCCTTTACCCTTGGCTGTCTGTATGTCCGCTTTCGGTGCTTTTTCAGCCGTTTTCTCCAGCTCCAAAGGCTTTTCTTTTTCCGGTTCCGTCAGTTCCTTCTCTTTCCATTTATCTAAAATTTTCTCCATATCCACGATAGCCTGCTGTACCAGCGGACTGTCCCGGTAATGCGGGATTTCATTAATAAATTCCGTCTGCATTTTTCCCGCCGTCATCAGTTCATATGTCCCGTCATAGATACTGCCGTCCTCCAGACGGAAACCAATCCCTTTGATCCCGTTCATCCGGTCTGCCGGGATGGTCTGGTACAGTTCTGCCGCTTCCTGAAGGCTCAAATCTTCATGATATTCTCCAAGAATGTGAAACTCTGTACACTCTGCCACATAAAAGCTGATTTTGGGTTCCGGTTCTTTTCCATCAGAAGCAGATAAGGAATGTCTCGCTTCTTCTATCTCTTCCTGTGCCGCTTTTTCTGTTTTCTCCTGCAGTTCTTCACAGTCTATACGTGTACAGTCCTCCAGCGCATAACCCTCTTCTGCAAGAAGATCCCCCGCAGCTTCCTCGATTGTCATATCATCGCTGTCCTCATAAATGCCGCCGTCTATCTCCCGGTAATCCATACCATAAAATGTATAATCATAACCGCCTTCTGTATCCTGGATAAACAAAAATCGGTCTTCCGCCTGATATGCAAGTTCTGTCTCCTGACCAGAAAGATTCCATATATCATTTTGTCCCATTTCCTGTTCATGGTTCATCTCCTGCCCTGCTTTACGGAACAAATTTACAAATCCATCCAATACTGCCGGATGGCTGTTTACAATATAATCTGCATTCAAGTCTGTTCCCCTGCTGACATTCTCCGGTATTTGAATCGTTTCTGCCCATGCTTTATTGTCTCTGGAATATCTGCCGTCATAAGAATGCTTCTGTATCGTGTTTGCAAGCACAAAGGAAATTCTCTCTGCACCATATGCCTCCAATACCTTTTCTGCAGTTTCCTGTGCAAGATGCATCCCATCAAAATTTTCCTTAATTGCTTCTTCAATGGCATTTTTACAGTCTAAATTCAGCTTTCTGGAATCCAGATAATCATCCGCAGCGCCATGTTCCATCGCATAGGATAATGTGTGAGGATAAACGGGCGGATAATTTTTCTCCAAAGATGTACCCTGTTCGCTCTCCGGGTGTTCCGGTTCCCACGTCATCCCTTTTTCCGCAAGATACTCCTGAATTGCTTCCATTGCACCCTTATCAAAACCATTCTCCAATTCCTGCGCCACCAGTTCGCCGTCTGCATTGACAATGACAGCCGCAACCGAATCACCATATTCATTGTTTTTCATAAGATAAAATATCTCATCCTTGATTTCCCGTACATCAGCGGTATGCCAAAGACCGTCATGCTGCTCAATCTCAATTCCGGAAGTATCCAGTGTTACAGCGGAATCTTCTCTTTTATGGTTCATTTTTACTTCATGCTGACGCTGCAGGATAAAGTCCGGTAATTCTGCAAATCCCATACTGTCCACATAATATGCCTTTGCACTGCCCCCGTTTGTCAAAACAACTACATCACTGACAGAAAGTGAATGTCCCTCATATCCTGCCGGATGGTTGATATTAAACCGTTCATACAGTCCCTCTAGAGTTTCTCCTTCTGACAGCTTTCCTCCATAGACCAGACGGTAATCTTCTGCATTTATTTTTAAATTATGGGCAGTCACAAAATCCATTCCCATAAAACGGTAATCTCTTCCTTTTTCAGAATCACCAAGCTGATAAATGGCATACCGCTCTTCCTTACCGGACAGATATAGATTTTCATTTGCCCGTCCGATGGCATTTTCCATTTTTTCCTGTTCTATGTTCAGGTCTATGGCATTCATTTTTTCCTGATACTCCGCAAGTGTCACCATCTCGCCTGTGAAATTCAGTTCATCTCCAAGCCGGAAATATCCCTGTTCTGGGAGGGAAAGCGGAACTGCTGTGAGAATGGTTGCGGCATGATTGACCATTACCTGTTTTTCTATGGTAAGCGGATAACCGGGATCATAATCTGCCCCTCGTAGTTCATAGCGGTGCAATCCCTCCGGGACAGCTTCCCCGGCTACACGTTCATTTATAAAAAGTGCCGGGACATCAAACAATTCTACTTCCTGATACTTTTGTTCCTTTTCCGGCATTCCGCTTTCTTCTCTGACTGCTTCCCTCCTGTGGTACTTCTCCCACACTGCCTTTTCTATCCCGAAAAGACCGTCATGCGTATCAAGTTCTCCTTCATCATCCAGCATTGCCTCCGTATCATCCGGATACAGGGCGAATATCTCAAAACCTTCCTGAAACAATTCATGTGCCCTCTCCCTTTCAACCGGAAGCATTCCCTCATTCTGATAGCCATAACGATGCAGTTCCGTCATTCCCACCATGCCATCAGGGAGAAACTCGATTTCTTTTTGTATATCCCGGCAGATTTCTGTGGCGGAACGAAGATCTGGAATCGCCTTTGCCTCCGCCAGTTTTCGGATAAGTTTCTCCGTTTCCTCTGCATTGTCAAACTTATACGCATAATTGACCAGCAGATTTCTCTCTTCGCCGCTAAAAAGTGTCCGTTCCTGTTCTACCCTGTCTATCAGTATTTCTGCCTGCTTCATGGCAGACAGTGACAGTTCCGGTTGTTCCCGCATAAGCCGCTGTATCACTTCTGTCATGCTGTCAATAAAAGAACCTGCCGTTTTCCGTATCGTATCCATCGAGGTACGCAGCTCTTTCATATCCATGCTGCTGCTCCATCCGGCAATGTAAGGAAAAGAATAATCCGAAGTATCCAAACCAAAATACTGGCAGACTGTATAGGCAACACTTTCCGCTTCTACTTCCTTTGTCATCTGGTTCTTTTTCTCTCCCTGTTCTTCCATAAAATCCCGGTCATGCAGCATCGCATGGGTAACCTCATGGATGCCTGTTTTCATTGTCTGACTCTCGCTCATACCGTTTTGGATAACAATTTCTTTCTCCGTATTACTGTAATATCCCTTTGCCCCACTGCTGATTTCATCGAAACGTACAGGCACAGGAGACACTTCCTGCACCGCTTTCATAAAAACTTTAAAGTTTTCGACACTCCCCATCAGTTCCGGCGTCTCCAGTTCCGGAAGCGGCTCTCCATCCGTCTGTGAGATGTCAAAGACACTGGCCACACGAAACCGTGGAATCACAATTTCCACCTCTTCTGTTTCCGGCTGTCCGTCAAACCGCAGCACAGGTTCCTGTGTTTCCGGATCAATCTTTTCCACTTCCTGCTTCTCCCGGATAGGTGCAGGTGCGATAATCTGGATTGCCTTCTCCCCTCGCCGCACCTGCCGCTTGAACTTCTTCTGCCATGCCTGATACCCGGCTACCAGTGTGGCGTCTGGTTTCTGCATGGCAATCAAAAGTGTATTGTTAAAACTATAATTATGGAATTGGGACATGGTTCGGAGATATTCTGTATACATTTCTGATGTAAACAGTTCTTTCACTCCCTGTTCCAGCTGTTCTGTGATTTCTTTCATCTGCAGTTCCCTTTTTTCTGCCATAAATCTCCTTTCCAAAAATCCCGTCTCCGATTTGATTTTTCGGGACGGGATTCTCTGCTCTTTATTTTGATTTTCTTTATAACTGTTGTTCTTTTTTCTTTGCGGTATGTTTCCAATTCTTCGCCTCATGGGAAAGCCGTTCTTGTGCCTGCTTCAGCTTTCCAAGCACTGACGGTTTCTGTACACTGTCTGCGGTATGGGAAAGCTCTGATACCCTCCCTGCCATCGTGACTGCACATCTCGGACTATCTGCCACCGCCGCTATATCTTCCCCCATGCCAAGTGCTTCGGATGTTCCTTTTTCATCCATGTTCAGCAGGGAATTTAATTCTGCCAGACGTTCCATTTTTTCTGTCAGTTCCGCCTCTTTCGGAAATGGCTTTTCCACCTCCTCCTGTGCTGTGGCAAGCTGACTTAACAGATTCTCCATTTTCTGTTCTGCTTCTGTCAGACGTTTTTCTATCCCGGTCAGGGCATTACTAATACGCTGCAGGTTGCCCAGAACATCCTTTCCAATCTCAATCTGATAACTGCACTGCCGTTTTATTGTCAGTTTATAGGTCTGGTAAAAGCTGTCATAAGATGCATTTAAGGAAAAGCCATGAAATTCCCCAATCTGCCCATTGCTTTTTACTGCTTTTAACCCGGCACAGGCAGCAAGGATTGCGGTTCCTGCCTCCTTCCTGTCTGTGTACGTCTTTCCTCCAATCATCATTGAAAAATTGTCTTTTTCCTTCTCTTCCAGAATCGGCTTTACTGCCTCCCTGTCCGCCCGAAGCCCTGCAATCTGCTCTTTTTGTGCGGCAATCTGTACCGGATAATTTTTAGCAATGTCTGTCTCCAGACGGTATTTCTGGCTGGTATGGTTCGCTTTCATCAGTTTTAATTTACTGACCTGAATATCCAAATCCATTTTTTCACGGATATACGGATTTCCTGTTGCAAGTGCCTTAATTTCCGCATAAGAAAGCGCCGCATCATCCACATCCTCACAGGCACGCACAGGGGATTTGCTTGTCATGATCTGGCTGATAAATTTCTGCTTGTTCTCCAAAATCTGCCACATATAAGCATCAAATGTATTTTCCGTAACATAACGGAATATCTTTACCTTCTCATTCTGGTTACCCTGACGAAGGATACGTCCCTCCTGCTGTTCCAGATCCGAAGGTTTCCAGGGGCAGTCTAAATGATGCAGGGCAATAAGCCTGTCCTGTATATTCGTCCCTGCTCCTAATTTCGGCGTGGAACCAAGCAGGATACGCACCTGTCCGGCACGTACCTTTGCAAACAATTCCGCTTTTTTTGCTTCTGTGCCCGCTTCATGGATAAATGCAATTTCCTCCCTCGGTATTCCTTTTTCCACCAGTTTTTCACGAATGTCATCATATACATTGAATGTCCCGTCATTCTTCGGCGTGGACAAATCGCAAAAGATAAGCTGCGTTGATTTCTTTTCTGCCGTTTCTTCCCATATGTCATATGCATTTTTTGCGCAACGGTTTACCTTGCTGTCCGCTTCATCCGGCAGCATGTCGTTTAACAGCCGCTGGTCTAACGCACACTTTCTTCCATCATTGGTAATTTTCAGCATGTTATCCACTGTTGGCTCTACCAAACCGCTTCTAACCGCCTCTGCCCTGTCGGCAAATGCACTGACCATATCCTGCTGTATCTCGCTGGGTTTTAGCACCTCATTGATATATTCCGCTTCTGGTACAGGCAGATTCAGCATATCCGCAGTCTGGATATCTGCACTTTCTTTAAAAAGAGAAATCAATTCCGGAAGATTAAAAAACCGGGCAAACCGTGTTTTCGCACGATAGCCCGTCCCTTCCGGCGAAAGTTCAATCGCCGTAACCGTCTCCCCAAAAGCCGCCGCCCAGGAATCAAAATGTCCGAGGCCCATTTTCTGGATTGTATCATATTGTAAATACCGCATGATGGTGTAGAGTTCAACCATACTATTGGACACTGGGGTCCCCGTTGCAAAGGTAACTCCTTTTCCTCCGGTCAGTTCATCTAAATACTGGCATTTCATAAACATATCGGAGCTTTTCTGTGCGTCCGTCTGGGCGATTCCGGCAATGTTCCTCATTTTTGTGTAGAGGAACAAATTTTTATAATTATGGCTCTCATCCACAAAGAGCCTGTCTACGCCAAGCTGTTCAAAGGTCACCACATCGTCTTTCCTCGTCTGGTCATTTAATTTATCCAGTCTTGTCTGCAGGGATTTTCTTGTCTTTTCCATCTGCTTGACTGTATAACGGGTTCCCTCCTGCCCTTCTGCATCCTCAATCGCCATAGTAATATCACGAATCTGTTTCTCAATCGCTGCCGCCTGACGTTCTACAGAAAGAGGAATACGTTCAAACTGGCTGTGCCCGATGATAATGGCATCATAATCCCCGGTAGCAATCCGGGAACAGAATTTCTTTCGGTTGGCAGGTTCAAAATCCTTCTTTGTGGCAACAAGGACGTTTGCCCCCGGATAGAGCCGCAAAAAATCACTGCCCCACTGTTCTGTCAGATGGTTCGGCACCACATATAAATTTTTCTGGGATAATCCAAGCCTTCTGCTTTCCATACCTGCCGCAATCATCTGGAAAGTTTTTCCTGCACCGACACAATGGGCAAGCAGTGTATTATTTCCATATAAGATGTGGGCAACCGCATTTTTCTGATGCGGCATCAGCGTGATTTCCGGTGTCATACCCGTAAACTGAATATGGCTTCCATCGTATTCACGTGGACGGCTGCTATTGAATAATTCATTATACTTTTTGCATAATGCCTCTCTTCGGTCTATGTCACGGAAAATCCACTCTTTAAAGGCTTCCTTTATCATCTCCTGTTTCTGTTGTGCCAGCATGGTTTCCTTTTTATTCAAAACCCTGTGTTCCCCGTCCGCATCCTCAATGGTATCGTAGATTTTCGTATCACGCAGGTTTAAGGCATCCTCTAAGAGACGGTACGCATTTGCTCTCTGGGTTCCATAAGTAGACTGCACAAGGGCATTACCCCTGTTGTCCATATTTTTCCCGGTAATGTTCCACTGCCCATTAACGGCTGCATACCGGACATCAATCTTGCTTCCCAGATAATAGCCCGGTGTATGAAAGGTTTCCCCCATAAACTGTGTTATATACTCTGTATCAACCCAGGTTGCCCCCAGGCGGACTTCAATCTCCGAAGCATCCAGGTCTTTCGGCTGTACTTTTTTAAGATACTGCACATTGCCTTCATACTCCGGATGGTTTTCGGCAAATCTCTCTGCAATCCCCAGCTTTTCACGTACATTTCCGGACAAATATTCATCCGAGGTTTCCCACTTGTCTGTCAGTGGATTCCGGAAAATTGCGCCTGCCAGTTCTTCCGTGATTTGTTCCTCTGTTTTTCCCGATAATTCTGCCATAAACGGCAAATCCACTTTTGCACGTTCCCCGATGGATACGGCAAGGGCTTCACTGGCGGTATCCACACTGGTCACTGGTTCTGCCCTGCGGATGGTACGCTTGCTGAAAATATCTGCTTTACGCTTCAGCTTTCCTTCCTCATCCAGATATTCCAGAGATGCCAGCAGACAATAGCTGCTGTCCTGCGAAAATGCCCTGCGGTTTGCCGTACTGCTGATCAACCCATACCGGGAAGAAAAACGGTCATACTGCTGATTCAATTTTTTCTGCAGAAGAGCTATCTCTTCATCACTGCCATCCTCCATCTGACACTGGATAAGTTCCTGTGTCACATTTCTCAGCTCAATCATCCCAAGTACACGTTCCGCTGTCAAAGCTGGCAGTTCCACCGGATTCATCTTTGAGTTTTCCCGGTAATATACTTTCCCGTCTACATTTGTAAAACTGAAATTCCTTACCGCCGGGTCTGCCGGAATGGAACGGTCTGTTTCTGTCAGTTCAAAATCGTCCAGTGTATTCTCCGTAATCTCTCCCTGTATATGGCTTATCGCCTCTTTTAACTGTACCGCAAGTTCCATCCCTTCAATGGGTTTTACTGTCACTTCCTGTTTTCCGTACTGTGTACTTTCTACAGAAAGTTCCCCTAACACCATTTCCGGATGACGGACAAAGTAGGCATTCATCCTATATCCTTCCGGTGTTGTATCAAGCTGTACCCATTCCGGCTGTTCCAAAGATGCACAATCTCTTTTCTGGAGAAACAAAATATCTGACACCACATCTGTCCCTGCATTCTTTCGGAAAGCATTATCCGGCAGACGGATGGCTCCAAGTAAGTCAGCACGATTGGCAATATACTGACGGACAGCCGGGTTCTGCTTATCCAGTGTGCCGCTGGAAGTGACCACTGCCACAACACCGCCCGGACGAACAAGGTCAAGGGATTTTGCAATGAAATAATCGTGTATCATAAAATTGTGGCGGTCGTACTTTCGGTCAGCTACTTTATAGCTTCCAAATGGCACATTGCCAATCACACAGTCAAAGAAGCTGTCTGGGTACTGCGCCGTTTCAAATCCCTGCACAGAAATATTATTTTTCTGGTAAAGCTGTTTTGCTATCCTCCCTGAAATGCTGTCCAGTTCCACCCCATACATTTTCAAATCTTCCATGCTCTTTGGTACAAGTCCCATGAAATTTCCAACACCACAGGATGGTTCCAGTACGTTTCCTGATTCCAGCCCCATATTGGAAAGTGCTTCATACATGGCATGGATCACAACCGGAGATGTATAAAAAGCATTTAAGGTAGAAGCCCTCGCCGCCCGGTATTCTTCTGGAGACAGTTCTGAATATAATTCCGTAAATTCCCCTGCCCACTGATTGTTTCCTTCCTCAAACGCCTGTGAAAGTCCGCCCCATCCTACATAACGGGATAAAATTTCCTGTTCCTGCGGAGTTGCCAGACGGTTTTCAAGTTCCAGTTCATGCAGTAACTTCACCGCTTCCATATTGGCACGAAATTTCTGCTTCGGTCCGCCTTCCCCCAAGTGTTCATCCGTAATACGGAAATTAATCAGTTCCGGTCTGATGGTTTCCTGTGCTGTGTCCGCATGTTCCACTGCTTCCGCCTTTTGCTGTTTTGTCGGCTCCTGAAATGGGATTTCCTCTGCTTTTTCTGTCCCTTCTACTGTCTCCGGTACAACTTTCTCCTGCTCTGCTTCTTTCTCTAATGGCTCTTTTTTTTCTTCTTTATCCTGTATATCAGATTCCATCCAATCAAACAAAGACAACTGCTTTCCATTTTCCACCGCTGTTTCCTGCACACGTTCCGGGAAGATGGTATACGTCCCCTCCACATATCCATGTAAGTCCACAAGGAACTGTACCTTTGCTTCATAGCCTTCAAAATCCAGTGGTAAGGATGCAAGGGCGGCATCCATCTTTTCCACTAATTCTGCTGCTGTTTCCGTATCTTCCAGTGCTGCAGCCAGTTCAATTCTTGCGTCATCATGGAAAAAATCATCTGTAAACGGACGTTCTGTTTCTTTTGGCAGACGGGCATAAAAACTAAGGATACGGTTTACCATCTGTTCCCGTTCGTATCCCGGCATTCTGGAATAATCTGCAGCTTTTAGAAATTTATCATTTTCAATCAGATACGTTACCCTCTTCGCTACCTGCGGCCATTTCAATAGTACCTGCGTATCCGGGTTTCCAAAACTTCCCCTCGCCAGCTTTAATCCTTTTCCGTTATAGTCCGCATGAGAATCATCCGCACCGTCAAGTGCATGACTGCATCCGCCTGTCCCGTACCGTTCCTTTAAAAAATCTGCCATTTCCTTTTCCGTTTTATTCTGGAGATAAAAAGCATAGGTACTCAACCTTCCATCTGAATAGGAACCGCCACGGGCAAGAAACGAATCTATCTCATCCTGTGTAATAAACAGCGGATGTTCCTCCCATGCAAATCCGTCTCTTGCGCCAAATGGCACTGCCTCTTTTGCAAATTTTTTAAACTGTGCCGATACCTTATCCGGACGGTAGAAATGAAAACGCATGATGTCTTTGTCCTCCGCATAGGCCAATGCTGCGCCCTCCAGGCGCTCGTTTATTTCCGACAGATATTCCGGCTGTGCCAGCAGTTCACTGAGGTTTTTTACCGTATCCGGGAATCCATGATGAAAAATCTCTGTGTCACCAAACACAATCTCTGCTACGCCTTCCGCCATATCGTGTTTCATGTATGCCAATACTGTCGCATGTTCTTCCAAAGCATTCAAACGTGCCGCATCCAGCACCACCTGGGGAGCGTATTCCCCCTGACGCAAAAGCTGGTGGATACGCCCGCTTACCTCTTCCCATGAAAGAAATACCTTATCCAAAATCCTGTCCGTTACCGTATGCCCCACTGCAACCTGCATTCCCAGCTCATCAAACCAGACGGAATACTCTGTACCGTCAATGACAAGTCCCTTTCCGCCTGTTCCATATTCCCGGCGTACAAATTCTGTATATTCCTCCGGTGTCTGCTCAATCATAAAATTATAGATGATACGAAGCTGGCTTCCTTCCCGGTTGCCGCCCACACGCAGCACTTCATCCACCACATCCGGGGATATGGAAATCTCCCCGGCATATAATGCAGCCATACGTTCCTCAATCTCCCGTATCTGTTCCTTTGCAGTCGGAAGTGCAGGCAAAGAAAAAGCAGAGGCTTCTATCTCCTCTGCTTCACTCAAATCCTGTTCTGTTGTTTCTTCACTTAACTGTATACCAATTCCGTCAAGATGCTCTCCTCCGCCATCGCTGTCAGGCTGTTCATATGGGCTGTCCATGCCATCGGATCGCTCTCCTTCTCCGGAGCCGGATAACGTTCCAGCAGCCCTTTCATCAGTACTTCCATTCTCTCCTGCGCTGCCTTCTCGGTCTGTGCCAGATGATTCTCCAGTTTCCCGGTCAGCATCATACTCTGATACCAGTTCTTCCGATGTTCCTTCAGAAATGTCTTCCGAAGCATCCCGTATTTCCCGATTGCCACTGTCTCCTCTTTGATTATCAGGTTCGGAAACAGATAATCTCCCTTTCTGTGATAGGTCAGTTCCATGTTCTATCTCTCCTTTGCTCTTACTTTTGCGAATTAACGTGTTAAATTCATTATAGCCGATGTAGTTTTGATCTGCAACCGTTTTTTCCTGTTCTTCCATTTGGATTTTTCGTATGGTTTTCCCAATATCCATAAGTATAGGCTCCACAAGCTGACTGACTGCATTTCCAAGAAATGATAAAACCGAAAGTCGGTTAAAATCCGTAATCCCGAAAAAATGTTCCTCCTCCAGATATTCCATTGGGTCAATACCACATCGGCGTGATAAAATATAAAAAGCACTGTTTGAATACAGTTCCCGGAACATGACACGGATACTGTCCTCGTCCAGTCCATACAGGAAACTGTCCTCAATCTCATACTGCAGCCCCTCCATCGCTTCCTCCAGATTCTCCTCTGCCATATAAGAAGCTACTGCCATCAGTGCATTGGAAAGGCTTTCCGTATCTCCCCCTTCAAGCCCATAGGCATCTGCCAGATGGTCTAGCACCGCCTCCTCCTGTTCTTTCTGGAGCTGCCACAAATTCGGTGTCCTTCCGCCTTTTACCATGTGTGTGTCTGAAACATCAAATACATAACGAAGCTGCCGTCTCGGTCCTGTGTCATCTATCAGGGCGATTCCTTTCGCCCCACGATTTACCCATCGACCCATCCTCTGATTCCATGCTTCCAGTGACACACAGGCGGTTGCATCCGGACGCTGGGCATGGATCAGAAGTGTATCCGAGAACGGATAGCGGTACAGCTTTGCCGCCGTATCCAGATACTTCATCCAATCCTTCGGTGAACTGCTCACATCCTTTGCCGTGTATTCCGCCAGTCCCCTTATCTCCTGCAATCTTGCCATGATAATCCACCTCTTTCTTTTCTATTCCATTTCCATGCTTACACTTTTCCTTTGTATTTTCTGCCTCTTTTTTTAGGAAACTCCATCTGGAAAGCCACCCTTCCCTCACTGGTATCCAACAATAAATCCGCAGAAAATAATTTTCCTGTTTTACGGGAATAAAAATCATCTGCATGGGTACGCCCACCTGTCAAAAGCTCCACTGCCATCTTTTTGTCAAGCTGTTTTCTCATACCGGAAAGATAATGGTTTTCTTTCCACAAGGCAAAGGAACACTCCCGGCTGGAACAGTAAAAATTCTGTTTTCCCTCATATACCGGGCTGCCACAAAGCGGGCAGATGCCAATCTGTTCCCTCGGATGGAATCGCTGCAGTTCTTCCTCCGGTATTTCTTTACATCCCTCCATGACAGTTTTTACAAGTTCTGTAACCCCTTCCAGAAACTCTTTGCCATCAAGCTGCCCTCTTTCTATCAAAAGCAGGCGGTTCTCCCATTCTGCTGTCATGGCGGCAGATTTCAGATACGTTGGAATCACTGCCGTCAATGCTTTTCCATCCACTGTTGGAAGTATCTGTTTTCCTTTGCGGAGGGCATAACCGGAAGACACCAGCTTTTCGATAACAGCAGCTCTTGTGGCAGGTGTGCCAAGCCCTTTTTTCTCTGTTTCTGCATCAAACTCTTTGTTTCCTGCAGTCTCCATTGCCATTAACAGAGTATCTTCCGTAAATGCTTTCGGAGGTGATGTAAAATGTCTGTCTGCCTCCGCCTGTATACGGGAAAACTCCATCCCCTCCTGTAGATTCTCTTCCAATAATTCCTCTTTATTTGTATCCGTTTCTTCCTCTCCTGATTTTTTCAGGGATGCCCTAAACCCGGTGGCAATTTTCCAAAATCCAGGTTCTGTCATACGCTTTCCTTTTGCCATAAATTCATGTCCCGCACACTGTACCGTAATCTGTGTTTCTTCATATGTACATTCTTTGGAAACTGCCTGAGCAAGACGCTGTCCGATCATACAATATAGGTTCCTCTGTTTTTCCGTAAGCTGTGAGAATCCTTTTTTGACCGATTCCTTTGTAGGAAGCAGTGCATGGTGGTCAGAAACCTTGTCATTATTGATAATTCTGCCTACATCGTATCCCATATTCCCCTCTAAAAAGGGCAGTATCTCCGGCAGCACCTCCAAGAGTTCCATCGTTGACTGTTCCATATCTTCCGTAATATACTGGCTGTCTGTACGGGGATAAGTTACCAGCTTGTCCTCATAAAGTTCCTGAAGCTCCTGTAATGTTTCCTGTGCTGTGTACCCAAAGAATCGGTTTGCCTCCCTCTGTAATGTCGTAAGGTCATAGAGTTTCGGCGGCATCGTTTTCTTCTGCTTCTTTTCTACCTTTACAATTACCGCCTTTTCTCCCTGACAGCTCTCTGCCAGTCTCCTTGCTTCTGTCTCTTCCTTAAAATTTTCAGATACCGCAGTAAATCCATCTCCTGTAAGCGTAACTTTGTAAAAAGGTTCTTTTACAAAAGTATCTATTTTTTCCTGCCGTTCCACCAGCATGGCAAGCGTTGGCGTCTGGACTCTTCCGATCACCAGACGTTTATAATATTTCGTTGTAAAGGCTCTGGTTGCATTCATGCCGATAAGCCAGTCCGCCTTTGCCCTGCACACAGCAGCTTCACAGAGATTCCCATACTCCCTGCCGTCCTTTAAATGAGCAAATCCGTCACGAACTGCACCATCCTCCATCGAACTGATCCACAGTCTTTTTACGGGAAGCCTGCTTCCGGACAAGTCATAAACACGCTTAAAAATCAGTTCCCCTTCCCTTCCGGCATCACAGGCATTCACCACATACTCTAAATCCGGACGGTTCAGCAGTTTTTTCAATACCTCAAATTGTTTTTTCTTATCCCTTGCCACCGCAAGCTGCCAATGTTCCGGTAAAATAGGAAGCTGTGAAAACTCCCATTTCTCATAGCGGCTGTCATATACCTCCGGGGACACGTATTCCGCCAGATGTCCGAGACACCAGCTAACGATACAGTCTGCACCTGACAGATAACCATCCTGTCTTTTTCCTGCTCCCAATACTTTCGCCAATGTCTGAGATACACTGGGTTTCTCTCCAATCACTAAATACATTCCATTCTCCTTTCCAAAAAAGGACAGCCGTTTTCTTTTCGGCTGCCCTTTTCCTATCCATCCTTAACTTTGTTTTTTATTCTTCTGTGTCATCCTCGTCCATGTGGTTTTCAGAATCTTCGTTGATGTAATCTCCTTCATAAAATTCCAAATCCTCATCTCCGGCATCCTCTTCCTCTTTTTTAGGCTTTACAACCTTAAAATAATAAACACCACCGCATCCTGCTACGGCAAGCAGCGCAATGGCAAGCAACGCCCCGGTATTAGTCTCTTTACTTTCTTTTTCCGGCTCCTTTTCCGTTTCCTCAACTGCAGGTTTTGTCTCCGGCTGTGGTGTAATGACTGTTGGCTGTTCTGTTTCCTGTTTCTTTGTTTCCGTAACAAACTCTGCCAGATCATCCTCATCAATCATGGAAAGCATATATACGTTTTCTTTGTTACTGGAACGGTCCAACACAAGAAAAAACGTATTGCCGTTCTTTGTCTGTACCGTAAGGAACTCTTTTGTGCTGTCCCCTGATTTATCATCTGCCAGACTTCCGTTCCCCGGAACAGAAAAAGGTGTTTCCTCTGTCTTCGGCGGTTCTTCCTCCTGTACTGGCGTCTCTGTTGGCGCAGGTGCTTCCACCGCCTGCTGAGCCGCTTCATCCGTAAAGGCAAAGGCAGTCGTGGCAGGCAAGACCATCCCTGCCGCCACTGTAAACGCTGCCAGCCACTTTTTAATTTTCATTCTCACGATGTTCATCCTCCTTTTCTTCTGCCCTATGTCCCGGCAGTTTTCTTTCTTCTGCAATATCCTTCCAATCCTCTTCTTTTTTTGTATCCGGCACAGTAGTTTCTTCCGTCAGATACGGAAAAACAGCCGTTCCATTCTGGATTTTGTCCAATACTACCAGAAGTTCCCGGCTGTTTAATTTCATGGAACGGATACTTTTAATAATCTCCGCATCCTCCAACTGCTTTTTTCGGATATTCAGTTCCCTTAAATGTTCCTGCCACTCGGTAATTCTTTCCTCTGTTTTCTGGATTTCATCCAGAACCTTTTTTAATTTCATATTCACTTTCTTAACCTCCTACTGGATTCTTCCAAACGCCATGAAATGTTCCTGCCAATATGCAGAACTGATATTCGCATACTGGATGGGATTGCCGCAGTGGATCATCATGTTGTCTCCTACATAGATTCCCACATGACTGGCTCCCGGCGTATTGTAAGTACCCTGAAAGAAAATCAGATCTCCCGGTTTTGCTTCGGACGGCGATACATATGCACAGCAGGAACGAAGCCCGTCTGCCGTCTGCCTTCCTACATTCCAGCCGTTTCCGCAGTTATTGATTACCCAACTGACAAATCCGGAACAGTCAAAACTGGTACTGGGCGAAGCGCCGCCCCACACATACGGGTATCCCAGATATTTTTCTGCTTCATGGATCATGTTTGCAAATTTTTCATCTGACAATGCCTCTGCCGGAATTTCATAGCCAAAACCACCGGAACCTCCGCCACTGGGCAGCGTATTTACATCAAACAGATAATCACGGTTCCCATATGTCAGATTGTAATAATCATACCGCTGTTCTTCCTCGTCATTCATTCTGTTTCTGAGCACAGTATCCAGATTATGGTTTGTCAGCACTGTTTCCAGCCTGTTTACCTCTCTGGTACTGGTCACTTCCACTTCCTGACTTCCATTGTCATCTGCTATGTATGCTTCCCATGTCTGATGTCCGTGTGCAGAAGCGGCTGCATGGTCTCCATAATAAACATCGAACTGCACCCCGTACTGGTCAAAAGCGCCTGTATCTTCTACAACATACTCCACACCATTCATCACAATCTTCGTGCCCAGAGGTACAAAAGGATTGGAAGCGTCTACCGCAATCGTGTGGTTTGCCTGCGGCATGGCTCCGCTGGCTGTCGATCCGCCGGACCAGACGCCGCAGCAGATCGGACAGTTGCAATATCCACTGGTTACTACCTGTCCCAGTGATTCCCCAACCCGTACCGTCTGTGTTTCTGTCACTGTTTCACGCACACTCTCCGTATGTATGCTGTACTGTTCCCGGAAGATTTCTTCAATCTCCGAAGCCACCTGTGTATATGTAAAATCCCCGTATTTAACTGTCAGGTAGGAGATAAGGTGGTATGGATTATGGCTGATTTCGTCTACCTGATAGCGGTATTCCTCATATTCTGGATGTGTGGCTTCCATGCTGTTAATCTGATTATTCAATGCCGCTTCAAGCTGTGCATAAGCATTTTCTGCCGCATAAATATCTTCATCCTCGCTGGCATAGGTGGTAGAAATAATTGTGGTACTGCCGCCCTGAATGCTGGCGCTGCAGCTGCTGAGTGAGGCTGCCATCACTGCGAACAACAATACGCAGACACCTATACCTGCGAAAATTGCCCGGTTCCTGCAAAGAATCTCCTGCAGTACCTTCTTTGCTTTGACCGCAATGGTTTCTGTAACCCGGATGGTATCCTCCGTTGCTTTTTTCCCTTCCTTCGCCGCAGCATAAGCCTGTTTGTAACGCCTTTTCTGCCAGAAGCGTAAAATAGCATTCTTCTTTGACTGTTCCACCTCGGCAGCGTGTTTCCCCACTTCTTTTCCGCTTTTTTTCATCGCCTCAAACTGCAGGCGGCCCGCTTCCGCTGTTTTTTCTGCCTGCCGTTCCGTGTGCAGGGATTCCTGCAGTCTGCGGCTTGACCGGGAAACGGCATATCGGACAGTCTTTTCTCCCAACAGTTCCGCTTTATGTGCCCCTTCCACTGCCGCATTTTCCTGTTCTGCTTCGTGACTCTTCCCATGAACATAAGCAGATGCAGCAACAGTACCTGCTGAAACAGCCTTCTTTGCCATCCCAATTCCGGCTCCCTGTATCATCCCGCTGCTTTCATCCCCAAAAGAAAGTCTTCCTGCCTGTTTCTTCTGTTCTTTATGGAGCTGTTCCCGCTTTATCTTTCCCTTGATTTCCTCACGGAACCCTTCCATCGACTGCTCCGCTGTTTCCTGGTTCTTACGAAAACGGGAAGATTCTTTTTCTTTCTGAGCCGTCTGTTTTTCTTCTGCCGTTTTTTCTGCCCTTTCTCTTCGGACATAGGACTGCACCTGCTGTTTTTTTCGGCTATGGCTTGTCCATGCAGCAGCTTCTGCATATTCCCTCGCCCCGGACGGATGCCCCCTGATACTTTCCACACGGGAAGAATAATCAGACAAACGTTCCCCTGTATTGCTGTCTGCTTCCTCTATTTCTTCCTGCCATCTGGCACTCTCCGATTCCGGTATCCGCATTTTTCTGGAAGCCGCCCGTTTTTTTCCACTTTTCTCCATGTCCTGCCCGACTGTTTCCGCAGCTTCTGTTCTGCCTGCTTTTTCCGAATACAGCTTCTTTTTCGCAGACTTCGTATCTTCCGCCCTTTCTCCCCGCTTTGAAAAATCTTCCATATCCTCTGCCTGTGTTGCGCAGAAAAAATCATCTGTTTCCCGGTTACTTACCCGGATGGATTTTCTGCTGTGCAGATTTTCCTCCTTCAGTCCATCCCGGCTCATTTTCTTTACGGTTTTGTCTCTTGCCCTGTACTCATGCTCCTGCATGATTTCTCATCTCCTTACATATATGGCTGTGCATACTCTTCCCATTTTTCCAGTGTCGCATCTGCCATTTTCGGAATGGAGGCAGCAAATTTCCATGCCTCCGGCGGCAGGGGATTTCCATGAAGCATCAGAAGATGCAGCATAGAACTCTGCATGTCCACCAGTGCCGCAAGATAAATCAAATCCTCCGGCATATGGGAAAAGACCTCTTCTCCATTGCTGTCTTTTCCATTCTCCAAAAGCATTTGCAATTCTTTTGGTATATCTTCTCTTTTTACTTTTACGGTGTGAACCATTATTTTGTTATCTCCTTTTCTGCTATTTTCTTTGCCACTACAACCAGCCTTCCGTTTTCCTGCGAATATTCACAAGTGGAAAGTGTCAGCAGCTTCTCTCCATAATCTGCCGTAATCCCGGTATCATAAAATGACCGTTCCTTTACAGCTTCTATAAATGTTTCATATGACTTTCTGTTTTCCGCTTTCGTGAACGTATAATAGGCAAAATCACTTCCCGTATAAACCGGAGTGGAAAAGACTGCAAACACCTGATATTTTTCTTCCCCCTGCAGCGTATTGAAAAAAATAAAAGGATGCTCTTTAAAGAACTTCCTCTCACGATACCCTTCCAATGCGGCAAACATCTTTCCGCTGTTCATGTGGTGTCCATAGATGATCAGATTGTCGCAATCTTTCAGGGAACAGTTTTCTGAAAGAAACAAGCTTCCATTTGCAGAGTATTCTCTGAAAAAATCCCGTTTCAGATAATAATTCACTTCTTCCGGATGGTACATAACGGGGTAGTCAATAAGCGTATCCGGTATCGTCAGCCAGCCGATACAATCCTTGTTTTTTTCATGAAGGGCAAGAAGCCCCTCATGGATGAGGTTCTGCTCTTCTTCATCCTGTCGGGGCTTCTCTTTTGTTTCTTCTTTTTGGTTTTCATAAATTTCTTTTAACTGTTCCTGTAAAATATCCGCTTTTTCTTCCTGTTTTGCATAGTCTGCGAGGAAGTGTCCGCTGATTCCCAATAATGCCAGTGACAGAAAACAAAGCAGATAGGCTGCCCATTTTCTCATACGCATCCTTCTCCGATTTTTTTGTCTCCTGACACCTTTTTTATCCGTTCTTCCGCCAGCCTGCAGTATTCCTCGTTCAATTCAATCCCGATATACTGTCGGTTTAACCCTTTTGCCACAGCCCCGGTTGTCCCGCTTCCCATAAACGGATCAAGGACAATCCCCTGTTTTGGGCATCCCGCAAGGATACAGGTTTCCGCCAAACGTGGCGGAAATGCTGCAAAATGTGCCCCTTTATATGGAACGGTATTGATATTCCACACATCCCGCTTATTCCTTAAAGGGTTGATTTCTGTTTTTCCATACCTGCAGGGATTGTTGATCTGCTGTCTGGACATCTGCCCCGGTATGCCGTCCGCATATTTTGTGTTTTCCTTTCTCCCATAGCGGTAACGGATGGCGGTACTTAAAGCAATCGGCTCGGCAACGGCAAGATTGTCGTAAAAATATTTCCCGGACTTTGTAAGCAGGAAGATATGTTCATAACATCGGCTCGGTCGGTCTTTTGCACTCTCCGGCATGGGATTATCCTTCTGCCAGATAATATCACTGCGAAGAAACCAGCCCTCTTTTCTCAGGGTAAGTGCCAGCAGCCACGGAAGTCCCATCAATTCTTTTGGCTTGCAGCCGGACAACCCATGATAGGATTTCCGGCTGTAGCAGTCTGCTATATTAAGCCAGAACGTACCATCTGACCGCAGGACTCTTTTTAATTCACAAAACACAGAAACCAAATGTCCGATATATTCCTCCGGTGCGCCTTCCCTGCCAATCTGGTTTTCCTTTCCATAATCCCGTAAAGCATAATACGGCGGAGAAGTCACACAACAATGGATACTTTCATCCGGCAGACTTTTAGCACCTCCAGACAGTCCCCATTGATAATCGTATCCGTTTTTAACATTCTGCTTTTCCCGCCTTTTCTCCTGTTCCTTCCAAATCCGAAGGTTTGGTTGTCATCAAAGCATACAGACGCAGGGATTTATCAAACTTATCCTTAAACGGGATAATGGTACTGCCATAAAAAATCAATCCCTCTCCCTCGCCGCTGTTGGTCACATAGGAAAGCTGGTGGGGCGAAATGTTCAACTGCTTCGCCAAAATCTGCCTGTCCCCTGCCGCCTGGTTGAGCATATAGATGAAGTCCGAGTTTTCAAATATGTTTTCGATTTCCCGGCTGGCAAGCAAATCCTTGATATTCTGCGTGATTCCTGTCGGGATACCGCCCCATTTACGGAAACGCTTCCAAATCTCCACGGAATAAGCCGCCGTCTGTTCCTCCTTCAGAAGCAGATGGAACTCATCAATATAGTATCTGGTAGATTTATGCAGCGCCCGGTTGACCGTCACACGGTTCCACACCTGATCCTGCACGATCAGCATCCCAAGCTTTTTAAGCTGTTTTCCCAAATCCTTAATATCAAAACAGACAATCCGGTTATTCAGTTCCACGTTGGTACGGTGGTTGAACACCTTTAAGGAACCGTTGACATAGATTTCCAATGCTGTCGCAATCCTCTGTGCCTGAACCTCTTTCTGTTCCCGCAGGCATTGGTACAAATCTCCCAATACAGGCATATTCTCCGGCACAGGGTTTTCAAAATATTTCTGGTATACAATCGGCAAGCATCGGTCAATGACAGACTTTTCTTCTGCTTCAATACCATTTCTGGAACCCATAATCAGCTCACACAAGGACAGAATGAAATCACTCTTAAAGCCCAGCGGGTTATCATCATCAGAATAATCCAGGTTGATGTCCATTGGATTGATGTAATCGTGACTGGTAGGCGAGATATGGATAACCTGCCCTCCAAGTGCGTTGACAAGGGGATAGTATTCTCCTTCCGGATCTCCGATAATAATGTCATCCTGCGTGACAAAAAAAGCATTGGTAATTTCCCTTTTGGCAGAAAAAGATTTTCCGGAACCGGGCGTACCAAGAATCAGTCCGTTAGGATTTTTCAGTTTCTTCCTGTCCACCATGATCATGTTGTTGGAAAGGGCGTTCAAACCGTAATACAAAGATTCTCCCGCCATGAACAATTCCTGTGTGGTAAATGGCACAAAAATAGCAGTGGATGTAGTTGTCAGCGCTCTCTTAATCGGAATCAGATTCAATCCCAACGGAACACTGCTCATCAATCCCTGCTCCTGCATATAGTCCAATCTTCTTAATGAACAATTATATTTCTGTGCAATCCCTCCTGTCTGGAACACCGCATTATCAAGTTCCTGCTTTGTCTTTGCCGTATTTAAAAACAATACCGTCACAAGGAACATCCTTTCATTTCTGGACTGCAAATCTTCCAAAAGACGCTTCGCTTCCCCGCCATACGTGTTCAAATCTGACGGAATGATGTCCATATCGTACCCTGAACGTACTGCTTTTTTCTGTTCTTCTATCTTCATGCGGTTAATATCCGTCACTTTACTTTTTACCAGCTTAATCGCTTTCATCTGATCCAGAGACTGGATATGAAGATTTACAATCAGATTTCTGTCCATATCCAAAAACTCTGCCAGCATCTTATCTGTCAGCTCCGGTGCAAGTATCTGTAAATAAGATGCTGCACCGATGGTATTTCCCATCTGAAAGGTCTTTCCGTCCCGGAACACAAAACTGGTAGGTGCAATAAAGTCTTTTGTCCCCATTCCGCTTCGCAGTACCCTGTCATAAGAGAACTGGAACGGCACTTTTTCTTCCGGGTTAAAGGTTTCATAGAGAATCTGAAGCCGTTCCTCCCCGGACAGCGGATAAGCCGACACTCCGAGAACCTTGAAGTTATTTAAAATATCCGCTTCGATACGTTCCAGCTTCGGCTTTGCTTCCCGGATGTTCTCCGCCTTAATTCCAAATGTAATGTATTTCGTCCGTACCAGGCCATTATTTCCTTTTGCCAGCTGATTTTTTAACATCTGTGCATACTCCATACGCACATCGTCAAATGCGTCATTCTGCGGTCTGATCTGAATAGCGGATTCAAATTCTTTCATACTGCTGTGATGGTTGATAAAGGACACCTGAAAATGGATACTGCTGTCAAAATAATTGAGGAAGTCACACCAGTTTTCAAAAATGGCATTCTTATCTTCGTTCTGTGCCAACTGGTAGTTAATGTCATAAAATCGGATGGTTTTGGAATAATATTTCTCCTGTACCCGGCAGATACCGTCCTTTGCCATTTCCCGGTATGGTATGGATTTCTGTGCCGAAAGACGCTTCTCCTTTTCCTTTTTCAATTCTGCTTTTGAAGGTTTCTTCTCCACAATCTTCTGTGATCCGACTGTATTTCGTCCCTTTCTTTTTCTCCCCGGTTTCTCGGATGCCGCAGAATAATTTACCGTTTTATGCTTTTTCTTTTTTTCCTTTTTTAAAGCGGCTCTTTCTTCTTTTGCTGCCAGCTTTGCTTCTTTTTTAGCTGCCTTTTTCTCTGCTTTTTCCTGCTCTCTGCGCAGCTTCTCATTCATTTTTTCTGCTTTTTTCATAGCCCTTTTTTCACGCCTGGTAAGTTTTCTGGGTGGTTTTCTCCTGCCCCTTCTGCGTTCCAGAGCTTCATAACCGGACACCACAGGCTGTCCCCTTACAAGGCCTGCCATTTTTTCTGTATCATAGGCTTCTGCCTCTCCATAATCCGGATATTCCTCGTCCGCATCATCCAGCCAGCCTCTTTCATAGGCTTCCTGCCTTTTGATATGAGACTGGTACGCCTGTCTATCATTTCCTTTTCTTTTTCTCTGCATGTCCGCTTCCTCCTCTCTTTCTTTTCTCAGTCGTTACTGTTTCCTGTATTTCGTACAGATTCTCAATCTCATACCTGCGGATGGCAGGATACCGCAGTTTTACATGAATGACATTTAAGAGAATCTTTTCCAAAGGCAGGCCGTCCTTTTCATACATGGCAAACATAAATGCCGGAAGCATAAGAATGACCATACCTGTTGCCGCATTGCTTGTTCCAATCCATTCCCTTGTCAGAAAATAAAATGGAAGCCCCACAGCCGCCGCAATCACCAGACAGATAAGCTGCCGTTTCGTGAGGTTTAAAACAACCTTATTTTTTACCTTTGTCAAATCTTTGGGTACTGATACAAATGCCACGATTACCATCTCCTTTCCCTGCATTTTCTAAAATCCGGGACGATGCAGAACCTTCAACTTCATTTCCCCACACATCCCATCCGGATGTTTTCTGCCTTGCAAACAGTTCAATTCTCGGCAGTTCTCCAAATAATTCCACAATCCTCTTCCGGACTTCATCCGGCTTTTTACTGTGCTGTTCCAATGGGCTTATGATAAGCTGAGAGATACTTTTCGATATCCGCTTTGGATGTCCCTTAATCCCAAGCAGACAGATTTCCACATTGGAACGTGTCCAATAGCCCATCCCGAAAAAGAATCCTTTTCCGGATTTATTCTGTTTTACCCATGCAAACCCAAGTGTCTTATAGGTAAATCCCCATGCTTCAAAAAGTTTCATTGCATCCTGAAGCTGCGGAAATGTTACCCATAAAAACAAAGCACAGTCCTTTGCTGCAAGTTCTGCAACAGGAAGTCTGCATATTTCCTGAATACTCATAGTTGGATAGTGGTTTTCTGCCGCCCCCTGTCCCCGGTTCATGTCATATCTCCAGGGCGGATCAGCATAAATAATGTTATATTTTTTCTCCATTGTTTCCTTAGTGTGCATTGAAAATAGAGCGTGACAGGTTTCCGGTTTTCATCAGACTAAAGCAGAGAATGACCGTATATGCCGCCACTCCAAACAATGCTGAATGCATATTGTCTGAAATCTGGATAGTGGATACAAGCACCGCATAAATGCCTACACACACCATCATAAAAAATCCCTGAAATCCGAGTGCCAGAAGCCCCCGGAAATAATTTGTTCCTACCTGCCCCCATTCCCGGTTGGACATGGTTGCAAACGGAATCGGTGCAATCGAAGTATAGAGGTAAATTTCTATCATCCTTCCAAACAGGATGACGGTAATCAGTACAGACATCACCTTCATGCACAGGCTGACCACCATCGTCTCCAGTGCCAGTGTGACCAATTCCCCTATTTCCATAGACTCCATTGCCGTATTCATGGCTTCAATCATGGAATCTACGTTAATAGCTGTTTGCGAATTGATAGAGCCGCCTGCGGCATTTACTACATGCTGTCCCACATCAAAGACTGCCATCGCAATCGTGAAGGTATTGCTGACAAGATAAACTGCCACCCACATCTTGAAAAAATACTTGAAAAACATCCAAGTATCTATCTCGTGCATATTATTTTTCTCTGTCAGCATGGTAATCAGTTCATAACACAGGACAAATGTAATAATCACGCCTGCAATCGGCACAATGACCGAATTGGAAAGATTCTGTATCAGACTGAAAATACTTCCATTCCAGCCTTGCGGGGTTTGTCCGACCTGCGCAGCGATTTCTCCTGTCTTTTCATTGACATCGGTAAACATGGTTGTCAGGTTGGACGTGACCATCCCCGTCAAAAGCTCCCTCATCCATTCCTCGATTGCTTCAAAAATGCCATCGAACATGGGTGGTTCTCCTTTCCTCTATGCTTAAAACAGTCCTCCCAGAAGCGGGATAAGCTGTGTTCCGATTAACACAACCCCTCCTCCGGCCATAAGCTGCTTAATTCCCTGTGATTTTGCACCTGATAGCGATAGGTAATCCTTTGAAGTTATCTCCGGATTTTCCCCCGCTCCACACCGTGCATGCGACTTTCACCGCACACGGCGCTCCATCGAATTCAGCCATCCAGGGCTTTTAAACACAACTTACACACTTCGTTACAGCATTAAATTCAAAGAATAATAGGTGGCATTTCTGCCATAATACGAAGTTTGTTAAGCTTTTCTATTTGTTTATTGTCAAGATTTAAGGATTTCAGGTACTTCTCAATCGTAAGTTCTGAAGAAGCATGGATAAGGATATGAACCGCTTTGCTGACAAGAATAAGATTTGCGTATTCATCCGAACCGCCATTGCTAACCGGCACTTTATGGTGGCAGTGAATATCGTGGGAATCCATCGGAATTCCTGTCACTGCACATTTACCATACTGTGCCGCATACAAAGAAATACGGTTATCCGCATATTCAATGGTTCTGCCCTTTACAGGATTTCTTATCAGCCATAACATTGTCGCTGTGTCGATTGCAAGATTCTTATGAATCTGTTCCCGACCTTTGACCGTATATTTATTGATGGATTTCCTTTTATGCTGGGCATTCTTTGACTGGACATATCCCAGTGGAACCACCGGACGTCCATGAAGGAACCTCATCTGTCTGCTTGCTCCATACTTTTCTTTAATGAACCCATTTCTGAGCTGTCCCTTTTTGGATAAGTCTCCTTTCAGTCTGTTTCTGAGCTGTTTGTTGATACTGAAGGCAAGTCTGCTGAAGTCATGGGATACTTCTGTAGAAATACAATAGTATTCATGAAGTCCGGCAACTACAGAGTTATATTTCTGAAGCTGCATGAACTGAGCATTATCATCTGACGAATGAGCCAGTTTCTTTACTTCTTCCGAGACTTTTTCATGAGCCTTTTTGTATGCTTTATCGCTCATATGAGACCGAACCACATATTTCTTATCCTTTTTACGAACTTTCAGCTTGAACCCGAGAAAATCAGAATTCTGTCTTTTGAGATTTACTACTTTGGATTTGTCAGGGCTGATTTCCAGTCCCAGCCTGTCCTTTAGCCATAACTCTGTTGCCTTGTATGCTCTGACAGCATCCTCATGTGTTGCGCAGAAAATTTTAAAATCATCTGCGTACCGAACTGCATGCATCTCTTTTAATCTGCTCCGGCGCAGAGCCCTGTAAGCGTGGCTCTTAATTTCTGTTCCCTGCGCATTGCTCCTCGTTTTGAATTTTGTTTTTGTTGGCATCTCCTCCCATTGTGAGGCAATCCACCAATCCAGTTCATTCAATACGATGTTTGCAAGCAATGGCGACAAAATACCGCCTTGCGGGGTACCCCGTGCGGGATATGTTTTCTTCCCATCTGGCAGAACAACAGGTGCTTTCAGCATCTCTTTTATAATGCATAACAGCTTTTTGTCCCGGATTCCCAATGCCCATATCTGACGAATCAGCTTTGTATGGCTGATATTATCAAAGAAGCCTTTAATATCGAGGTCAACCACATGGTACAGATGCTGTACCTGTATCAGCCTCATGCATTGCGCAATAGCAGTCTCAGCGGAACGGTTCGGGCGGAACCCGTTGGAGTTCTCACTGAATTTTGCTTCACATATCGGTTCCATGACCTGCAAAATACATTGCTGTACGATCCGATCTACGATAGTTGGGATTCCCAGAGGTCTGGTCTTTCCATTGGGCTTTGGTATCTCCACTCGCCTTACGGGTCGTGGATGATAATTACTGAATTGTTTCCGTATGAGATGGACGTATTCTTCCTCGCTTAACTTTGCGAGGTCGGCTATCGTCCTTTTATCCACTCCCGAAGTATCACTTCCTGTATTCTTCTTTATCGTTCTATATGCAAGCTTGATATTTTCTTCACTCTCGATGATTTCCGTCAGATGGTTGAAGGTTTTATCTTTCTTACTTTCTGCATACAGCCTGTCAAGAGTACCTTCCATGTCGTAATACTCTGAGTTGCGGATTTTTCTCTGTTTACTTTTCCTTTCTTGCTGCCCCGAAGTCAACACAGGCATCCTCTCCCTTCGGTTTGGATTTTCTTTGTCATACTCGAAGCTGTGTTTGTTGTGTTTTCATTTTCTTTGCTGAATTCGACTTGTGGCTATCCCTCCACCGCTTACTTATTCACGGCTTCACAGGTACTGTGCCACTACTCTCACTGGAATAAAGAATGGTTATTGCCCTCTCGCGAAGGTATTCCCATCCACCACATCACTGGCTTGCAACCGCCTCCGTGTTCCCAGCTTTCCACGTTCCGATATTCCTATCATTGGATATCTTTAGGTTCTTCCTCTAAGCCTGTATCTGGTCATGCATAACCGCACCGCCTGTAACGATGCATGGACTTTCATAACAACCAATTTTACTCGCCCACAGATACCACCATGAAAGGTGTACTGCCTTTCGACAGCATCAACGTTTAGACTCGTACATTCAGAATTTCGTCAGTATTTTCATACATTCTCACCATGGATATCCGACCCCCGGCATATAGGCAACACCATCCACCTCTGGACAGCTTTCGTGTCTGGTCTGAAAACCAGTCTTACGGTTGCTCTCTGCCGACTTCACCGAGCTCTATAAACTTTTGGAGAGAGCCGTTGCATGCTCCCCGCCATTCGGAGTATTAGGGTGGCGCTTCGGGACGTTACCCCCTCATTTCACCAATCGGAATATCAGTTCTCCAAAGTTTCGGGCTACAATTGCCCTTCGACTTTGTGCGTAAGCTTTTCACTTACGAACGTGTCGCACGGTTATCATTTCCGTATCCTTCCAGAAGATTGATAACTCCCCATACGGCAAGTCCGGCACCGATTGCCACCACAAGGGTCTGTAAAATATTAATTGCTGAAGCAAAAAACGCCATATAATCACTTGAAAGTCCAATATAGAAAACAGGATTTTCTCTATTTGTCCCGTTTTTGCACATTAAAAAACCGCCGTTTCTTCCGGCGGTCAGCTCTTTCCATATTGGTTTCTTCTCCTTTCCAATTTTTTTGTTTTAATTTTTGTATTTGTGCAATGAGCCTGTATTCCATATTTCCGGTTCAGCACGAATAGGTGGGTAAACATATCTGCCACCTGTTTCTATGTAAAACTGCATTTTCCCCTTTCCGGACTTTGCGACACGGTGTCGCAAAGTTCCTTAATTTACTGTTTTTTCTGTTTCATGTTCTTCTGCTTCATTTCCATCCACCTCATATAAGTCAAATTCTTCCTGTCTCCTGATTTTAAGCTGATGCTTCATATATGCTTCCACATCAAAAGCATTCTTCTCGTCATAATCGGACAACTCCCGGTATCGCTTATGCTTCGTAATGTCAAACTTGTCACTCAAAAACGGACGCACCCCTCTAAGCTGCAAAATACATTTATTTCCATCCATAACCGATAGTTCATCCCGGCTCATCAATTCCTTCCCTGTTTTTTGATAATTAAGCCCATAGGAACGGCTTTGTCCACGTGTGTCAGATGTGTTATAAAGGTCAATGGTTTCCTTTCCAAGTGTCTCTGATATTTCCTTTAAAGTTGTACTTTCCTTTCCTCCCAGAAACAGCATCGTGTCGCAATTCCCGCTGATTGTTTCGGCTGCATCCTTATAAATCGTCTTTAACTGGCTCTGGGACTGCAAGATAATGGAGGCAGAAATTTCTCTGCTTCGGATGGTTGCAATCAGCTTGTCAAATTTTGGAATCTGTCCGATGTTTGCAAATTCGTCTAAAAGCAAACGTACATGGTAAGGTAATCTTCCTCCATGTACATCATCTGCCCTGTCACATAACAGGTTAAAAAGCTGCGTGTACATAATCGCAACAATAAAATTGAAGGTATCATCCGTATCAGAGATAATGACAAACATTGCCGTCCTCTGGTCTCCAAGCATATCCAGTTCCATCTCATCATAAGAAGTCAGTTCCCGAAGTTCCGCAATATCAAATGGCGCAAGTCTCGCACCACAGGAAATCAGGATACTTTTTGCTGTCTTACCTGCCGCCAGTTTGTATTTTTTGTACTGTCGCACAGCAAAGTGTTCCGGGTTTTCTGCCTCCAATTCCTCAAACAGCTCGTCCACCGCATTTTTAAATTCCTCATCATCCTCTCTTGCCTCAGAAGCATTGATAAATTCAAGCAGTGTGGCAAAATTCTGTTCGTCCTCCGGTGCTTCATAATAGATGTACCCAATCAGGGCACAATACAGAAGCCTTTCGGCCTTTACCCAAAAATCTTCGGAAGATTTTTCTCCTTCGCCTTTGGTATTGGCAATGATGGTATTGACCAGCTTTAAGATGTCTTTTTCACTGCGGATATAGCGGAAGGGATTATAATGCATACTTTTTTTGAAATTTATGGTATTCAACACTTTAATCCGGTATGGTTCATAAATAACCTTTCCCTGTTTATCCCTGACTGGCTTGCCGTTTTTCATCTTCGGTGTACCACGGCGGAGCATTTTCCCGCACTCCACCAGAATCGTCCCCTTCGGATCAGTTACAACATAGGAAACATTGGATGGCATCTGCATTAAATTCGGCTTTACATAGAACCTTGTTTTACCGGAACCGGAACCGCCGATAATGATTACATTTTTGTTTCTTGCATATTTAGGCTGTTTCGGGCGGCTGTTCATGGTAAGCCGTTCCGTCTGTGTCAAAAGGATATTATTTTCAAACACTGGATCAATAAAAGGTGCGATGTCTTTCTGGTTTCCCCATCGGGCAGAACCGTATTCCTCTCCCTGCCGGAATTTCTTTGCATTTTTCCCTTTCAGGTACACCATTGCCTTAATCACTACAGTGGTAATCATCCCAACTGCCATATCAAAGATATGGAGACTGAGAATTGGATTTGAGAACGCCATCTGGAAATTCAAAAACAGCACCCCCAGACGTTCTATTGCGGATTCCCCAACACAGAACCGATACAGCCATGCCAGCTTATCTGCCAGGTAAAAAACAATTACATAGGGAATATTCATCATAAGCAGACGTTTCTTATCCACCGCAGGCATCTGTCCGGCAATGTCCTGTCCTATTTTTTTCAAAACTGTCATAACTTCTGACTCCGGCTTCTTTTTATGCTTCCTGCTCAATGTTCCTGCCCCCGATTCTTCTGTTTCATCTTTTCCCTCTGCCTGTGCTTTGCCACACGTTCCATTGCCAAATACAGTTTCTTCCGGACAGATACTTTTTTGCTTTTCTTTAACTGCCATCCGGTATATTCCTTAAAAGCGGCAGTTATGGAATCCACTTCTTTCGCCTTAAAAAAGACATAATATTTCGGAGGTTCTGCCGACCTGTCTTTCTTCAGGCAGTAGTCTATATCATATTTTCTGGCATATTTTTCAAAAGACCGGATATTCCCATCTGTAACCTCAATATTAGAAAGCTCCTGATTGTGTGCTTTCAGTTTTTCCATGCTCTGTTTCCCATGATATACGGTTTCTTTTTTCTGCCCCTTTCCAGAAATTTTTTGCCGCTTTTGGGACTGTTCCATCTTCCTGAGCAGCTTCTGCAGCGATGCTTTTAAAATCTGTGCAGAAATTTTCCCTCCCCGTATACACAAAGACACCACCTTTTCATTTACTTCATCCTGCAAGACAATCACCTTCCTTCTCCCTGACTGCTTTCTTCTGTTTTATTTCCAGCAGAATCTTCTGCAGGCAGTACCCGATGCAAGGAGAATATCTTCCATAAGGGCATCCCTCACAGCACCAAGTCTCCTCTTTCTCTTCAAAAGGTTCCTCCGGCAAAAGCCGATAATAGCATTCTTCTTTGGAACATCCATTCTTCCGGCTATTCCAAAAATAACAGTAAGAGCAGTCCTTTGGCTTATCCTCTGCATATTTCTGATTATCCGCTTTCTTCTGCATCCTGTTTTGCTCTCCTGTCCAATTCTTCCAATCTCCTGTCCTCCTCTGCCCCTACACGAATACAGCAATATAGGCTAACTGCTATGACCACTGCAGCTCCGCCGATAATAATTCCAATCATCTCCATACACCTCTTTCGTCCATCAACAAAAAAACAGGGTGTTTCCAAAATGACCAGCACTTCGGAAACACCCAATATTTCTTTTTTATTTTTTCTTTTTTAACAGGAACAGTGAACCCCCTGTTCCGCACAATGCAAGACCAGCAAGAAGCAGCCACAGCCGTATATTGCTATCATCACCTGTTTTCGGTGTGTCTGTCGGCTTTGAAGGTTCCTGCGGTGTCTGCGGCGTTTCCGAAGGTTTCTTTTCATCCTTCATGGATACCTTCTGAATCTCTCCGGTATCTTTTACAGAAAACTCCACATCCTCCGCTATCAGATATCCTTCCGGTGCTGTTTCCTCTCGCAGTATATAATCTCCAATCGGAAGTTTTTCCATATAATGCGGCTTGTCTGTAGAAGTCCAGCTTTCCACCGCATTTCCATCTTTATCAAGCACCGTCATTTTTGCCCCCGGCAATTCTTTCCCCGAAATATCCGTTTTGGAAATCTCAACCTTTGTCACATCGTCTTTCATTTCCACTTTCTGAACTTCTGCAGTATTTTCAACAGTGAACGTAATACTTTCCGCTGTCACATAACCATCTGCCGGAAGTGTTTCTGTCAGAGTATATTCTTTGCCGACTTCCAGTTCTTTGATAATGTGCGGCTCCGTACCGGATGTCCACTCATCTACCACAGTTCCGTCCTGATCGGTTACTTCCAGTTTTGCACCCGGTAACTCTTCTCCTGTGGTAAGGTCAGATTTTGTGATTTCAAAGATAGTTGCCTCATTTTCAAAGGTGTGCTCAAAAGTAACTTCCGGCACATCCGCTCCAGCATACTCGAAAGTAAATTCTTTTACTTCTTCTGTCGTAACAAAACCTGCAGGTGCTTTTACTTCCTTCACATAGAAGCTGCCACCTACCGGAAGATCTGCAGTAAAGAAGATTTTTCCATCCTTGTCAGTCGCTTTCTGCTCCATAATGGTATCTGCTTTTACAAGCACATCACCGTCAGTATTCTTAATATCTTCTTTGGCACAAAGGGCAAATACGCCGCCCTCCAGCACACGGTCAGAATCTTTCTCTTTTTTGGTTACGATCACTTTTGCTTTCTGACGGCTGTTCTGCCATTCAGAATCGAAAGTTACCACCGGAGTATCCTGATCACGATAAGTCAGATCAATGTCTCTCGGCTCTCCGTCCAACACAAAACCATCGGCTGTTTCTTTTTCTACCACATAGTATTTTCCAAGCGGCAGGTCATCGGTTCTTGCAATGCCAAGTTCATCGGTTTTGATGGTTGCTACCAGTTCATCCTTTTTGTAATAATCATCACTTTCTCCGTCAGCGGCTTTAATATCTTCTCTGGCATAAATTTCAAAGGTAACGTCTTTCAAAGAGCCTGTCACATAACCCCAGATGGAATCCATTGCTCCTGCAACCATGTCATTCCAGCTCACTTCACTTAAGAATTCACCTTTTTTGTTGATGATGATACGTCCAATCGGAACGTCATCCTTCATTTCCACTTTCTGAATCTCTGCAGTATCCGTGATTGTAAATTCCACTTCTTCTGCTTTTAAGTAGCCATATGGCGCAAATTCTTCACGCAGGATATAGGTTTCCCCGACATGCAGACGTTTGATGATATGCGGTTCCCCTTTTACGGAAGTCCATTTATCAATTTCATTTCCATCTTTATCAAGAACCGTTAGAGTTGCACCATCCAGTTCCACGCCTGTGGTAAGGTCAGATTTTCTAAACTCAACCGTTGTAGGCTGATTCTTAAAGATTTCTTTCAGGCGGACAACTTCTACATCCTGACCCTGATAAGAAACAGTCACTTCGATAATCTCATCAGAAGAAACAAATCCGTCCGGTGCCTGTAATTCTTTGATATAGTAGCTTCCAAATGGTAAATTCTGTTCAAAAATTGCTGTTCCATCTTCGCCTGTGACGGCTGTACAAAGCTGCTCATCTGCTTTCACAATCACTTTTCCCCCGGCTTTGATGTCTTCTTTTGCATATAAACCAAACTCTGCTCCGGCGATGGTGCTGCCATTTTCCGCATCCTGTTTTTCCACGGAAATTTCCACTTTCTGACGCTCATTGATGAACTCTACGCTTTCCACCACGGCAGGAGTATCCTGATCCACATAGACAAACTGCACATTCTGCTCTGCTTTCTTATGTACAAAACCATCCGGTGCTGTTTTTTCTACAACCCTGTAATTTCCAAGTGGAAGATTTTTGATTGTGGCACTTCCTGTTTCATCTGTTGTAAGCTCTGCCACCAAAGTATCTTTGGCATACTCTAAAATACGGTTTCCGGCATCGTCTTTCTGAAAATCTGCAGTATAAATATCTTCTGCAGCGTAGATTGCAAAGACTGCTCCGGCAAGGTTTTCCATCTCATATTTGAAGTCCTTTCCGTAGTCTTTCAGAACTTCACCTTTTTTCACTACTGTAAGTTCCCCTTTTACCGGATGATTTTCATAAACCACTTCGATAATGGCATCTCCTGAAACCGGTTCAATCTGATACAGAGTATCGCTATCTACTTTAATTTCCGCATAATTCTTGTTGATGGTATATCCATCGGGCGCTGTCACTTCTTCAATACGATAATGACCGATTTTCAAATTCTGCGGAAGGATTAAATATCCATCAGCATCGGTAAAATAGGATTTATGTACAATAGTAGTCGGATAGGTCGTTACCTGTTCTACATATTTCTCATTATCCATATCGTAAATCTTAAATTCTGTTCCAGCAGCCAGCACTGTTTTCTTTGTTTCATCGTCCTGTTTCGTGATTTTCAATTTGGCAGAAAACTCATCATCCAAAAGCACACGCCATACCTGCGGCTCTGTCGGCTTATGCTCTGTGATTCTTACAATAAAATCATCCACTGGTTTATAATTATGCGGTGTCGTTGTCTCTCTTACCACATAAGTTCCATATGGAAGTGGAATGGATACTGCATAGCCTTTTTTATCGGTAAAGATTTCAGTTGCCCCATTTTCTCCAAGTACCACCGGAGTAACGGAATCAAAGTCATAAGTTCCATCTTCTTTCACAGTTAAAGAAGATACCAGATAAGCAGTAAATCCTGCGCCTTCAAGAAGTGCTGCATCGGTATTCCCGTTATTTGCAGCCTTAATAATCTGGAACGGCTGCTTCTTGACCTGCTCTAAGGATGTACAGCTTCGTTCCACCACAGCCACTAAATCCCCTTCATAATCACAGACAAGATCATATTCATTTTTATCTGTCAGATAACCTGTCGGCGGTGTAATTTCTTTCACAAAATATTTACCGAGATACAGGTTTTCTGCAACTGCTTCCCCTTTTTCATTGGTTGTCAGTGATGCCACCTTATCCCCGGCTTTATAAATCACACCTGTTGCCCCATCCGGATGTACGATATCTTCACGTGCATACAAACCATATACTGCTTTTTCCAATGTGGCATCGCCCTGCGGTTCTGCTTTGTTTGTTTCTGCATCTTTTTTCTTCAGGAAAATCTTTGCTGTCACACGTTCATTTACAAATGTATGGGAGAAAGAAACGTCAGCTTCGCTGTCATTGGTATATGAAAATTTAAAAGAATATATATCTTCTTTATTTCTCTGATACCCGGACGGAGCCTGTTCTTCTTTTACATAGTAAGAATTTCCAATCGGAAGATCCGCTGTAAATATCGCTGTCCCATCCTCACCTGTGACTGCCTTTTCAATCAGAGAACCTTTCTTCACAACCACAATGCCGTCTGCGTTTACAATATCATTTCCGGCATACAAACCGAAAATACCGCCATCCAAAGGTTTTTCTGTATCCTTATCTTTCTTTACCACGGATACTTTTGCTTTCTGTCTGTCATTGATAAAAGTAGTCTCTGAAAATACCGCTTCTGCATTCTGCCCTGCATAAGATAACGTCACTGTCTTTTCTTCTTTTGCGTTATAAAAGTTTTCTGGTGCCTGCATTTCCTTCACAATATAAGTTCCGAGATGGAGATTTTTTAATACTGCCGCACCGTTATCTCCCGTTACCAGATGCTCTTTTACCAGCTCGCCTTTCTTATATACCTGTGCCCCATAAGCGGTCATTATATCCTCTCCTGCATATACAGAATAAACAGCACCTTTTTGTCGGCGTTTCTCATAGCGGAACACAATGCCTTTCTCGCTTAAATCTGCACCCGTCAATACCTGTCCCTCTTTATATACAGTGAGCTCTCCAAGCTGTTCTTTATCCGGAACAGTTACAGAAGTAGACTGATTTGCTACAAGTTTCACATTATATGCGGATGTATTGATACGATACCCGGTTGGTGCCGTAATCTCTTTTAAATATACCGTATCTTGTGTTTTCACAATTTCCACAGAGGCCGTACCGTTCTTATCTGTCTTTGGCATCTCCTTGATAAGCTGTGTACAGTTTTTATCTTTATAAATGCCGAACACTGCACCGGACAGTTTCGCATCCTCTTTTTCAGAATCTACTTTTACAACCTGAACTTTTGCAAGTTCCAGCCATGTAACCTGAAAAGAAGCCGTAGTTTCTTCCTCTATTCCCTCTCCAAAAACCAGTGCCAGATTTTGCGTATCGGAACCTGTGGTAATTTTATAAGCAGAATAATCCTTTGTTATGCTTCCTTTCATCTTTGCAGACCAGTTTTGTCCCACATCTTCCGTCTGGGTCAACGGCGCTGAAAGAAAAAACGTTGTACCTCCTTTTACTACAACATCTGCCCCTGCATTGCTGATTTTTCCTGTGGATACGTTATGAAACTTTACGCCCTTTGGCAGTTTCATGGTAATGGACTGTCTGCTGTCTGCCTGAAACGTTACTTCTTTTGTTCTCTGGATATTTCCATCTACATAAGCAGTTACTTTGTCATCTGAAAATGCCATAGCCGCATCCGGGATTTCCGGCTGGCTGACCGCATAACTATATAATTCTTTTGCCAATGCGATTCCGGTATCATTCGCCCCATAAAAAGCATCTTCACTTCCCTCTGCATAGGATGCCGCAAGATGTGTCACGACAAATCTTTTTCCGGCTGAAAAATCGGGATATTTCTTATCAAAAAAACAATCCTCTCCGCTTGCATTTGTCCCATAATAACACACTTTGGACAATTCTTTGCCGTCTCCCAGTTTTGTAATTTCATATACTCCGCTGCCCGGTCCCGGCTTTGACGGCTGGATGCAGTATGCGGTTGCCGTCACGCTTCCAAACTTTACGGTAAACGGACAAGTCAGGTAGGAACCCAGACCATAGTCTGCATAATAATACCAGCCGCCGGAACTTACCTCTACCTGTGATGAACGCAGCATTTTAGGATTGTATGCAGTAAAAGTAACCGTTTCTCCTTCCTCCAATGCCAAAAGGTCCACATTCCCTGCAATCATATGGTTTTTAAACTGTTCCATAACATCTAAAAGTTTCAGGCCACTTTCCTCATCATAAGTGTCCTGCCCTTTTAATGCTTCTAATGCCTGATTCAGTTCTGTTTCCGAAAGTTTTTTCTTATGCGAGTCCGTCTCGCCTTCCTCTGCATCCTCTCCCCCGGTCTGATCATTTCCGTCAGAATCCTGTGCATTTTTCTCTTTATGGATTTCCGCTGACGGCTCTCTTACCACAATATTTCTTTGCACATGATAAGACGGATGACCACTGACAGGCTCTACAAAATACACTGCATGATACGTATCTGCTTTATTTCCATCAAATGCCTGTCCATTCTGGTTCTTTGCCTCGTGGTACGTGACCTTTACTTTTTCCGGATGAATCTTCATTCCTGAGAAATCACTTTTCACGTCAAAACCCGTTCCTGCTTCTACTTCATAATCTTCCGCCGTTACAATCTCATCTTCAGCAAGGGCACCCTTTACTTTTTCCATGTCAGGATATTCTGCTTCGTAAGCCGCTGGCTCCGCTTCTGCCGCATAAGTGGTAACTGGCTGCATAATAGAAGAAATGATTGTCAATGCCGAGAGAAATCCCGATACGATTCTCTTTGATTTCCCTTTCATTCGCTAAGTACCTCTCTTTCTTTGTTTTTTGCCATTCTAATACTGTCCTGTTTCAAAAATTTTTCCTAAGTTCCCATATCTCTTTACCTCCTTTTTTACTTGTACTGCCCATAACAGTACATGAATACAGGGAACTTCCCTAAGCGGAACTTCCCTGCATGGTATCTACTGTTATACAGCCCGTAACCGGACTGTTTTTTTATTGAGCGTTTTTCCTGTTCTCATCCTGAACCCGTTCCCTGCTCCGGTTTTCTTTCCGCAGCGTTTTCTCCGAAAGGGTGGGCAGAATGCCCACTCCATGCCGGGTATCTATTCAGGCAGGCTATGAAATTATCAAGGTACATATAAAGGGATTTTTGAAATAAGAAAATACCCTCTCACTAATCGCAGGCTGGAGAGGGTAAAAATTGACCGTTTATAGAAATTTTTTGTTATATGGATTTCAAAGAATTGTCAGTGTGTTTTCTATCGCAACAAACACCAGCATTATTAAAGAGAATTGTTAAAACAACACTAGCGTATTTGATACAAAAAACGGGAGAGAACTGCATAAAAAACAATTCTCTCCCGTAATCATTATTCACATTAATTTTTAATTAGCCCAATCAAGATATGTAGAATCAACCAATATACCTCTACTTTCCTTAAATGTGTCTACCAATGTACATTCTTTAGTATTCAGTCTCTTTTTTACATTCATTATATGAATATAACGTATTAAGATAATTATGGTATTTTATAGAATCAGTTTCTATTTCACCAACATCTATTCCATGAAGAATCGTAATATACATTTCAAGCATGGCACAATTACTATATAGTCTATCCGTATCATTATCATACACAACACAAAGAAAAGGTTCTAATGCATATCTGCTATGAAAATACAAATAGAAACTATGGCTTATTTCATTGTCTTTAACTATATAAATATCTGACACATTTAAATTTTTAATTGGTAAAGTTTCCAACGTGGCACGTGTTATAGCGTCCATCTTTTGTATGGATACTTTTTGATATAAAACAAATTTTTTCATAAGAATTTCAAGAACATCTCTTGTTTTCTTATACGGTTTTACAATGCTGTTATTATATTCTCGTTTTAAGTCATTTATAAACGATTCTGTCTCTGGATTTATTAAAACTTTTTTACACATCAACCCATCCACCTATTTCATTAAATTTAATCCAATAATCTTCGTTGTAAAAATAGCATCGGAGATTATTTGTTGAAATATATACACTTTCTTCAGTGTCAGGAATCACGCAAGTACCTATTGAACGATATCCTTGTGTTGCAGATAATCCATCAATAAGAAAACCTTTACTATAATATTGTGAATCACCTACAATATATAGGTTATCAGCCCTTAACGCTTGAACCGCATTAGAACCTTGCCAACGAATATAAATCGTATATAAGGTAGGAATTCCACCAGTTCTTCCACTCAGGACACATGTTACCGTTGTAAAGCCACTACGAAGTTGCCCTGAATAGTTACCGTTTTCATCCAAAAACAGACGTCCATCAAATGTCGTAGAAGGTCCATCGAGAGACATTATATCAGCATTCGTATTTGTCTCTATGTCGGAAGCAAATACTGTTTCAAAATTTATCGACAACAACAAACAACAAGCCAAAAATATGCTCATTACTTTTCTAATTTTTTTCATATCCATCTTTATATGGTTTTTATTAAATCTGAACATTATCGCTACCTCCAATCGTAGAATTATCAGTTGTTATTCTTTACATTAAGCATACGTATATTTATCTTTTTCAAAGAAAATAACCTACTGAACAAATTTTAATGTATCAAAGTCAATCTCTGGTACCGTAACTGCTCTTCCTGCACTTTTGGCAGCACTTAAATAGATATAGTCATTCACAATCCATCCCGGACAACCGATTGAGCTGTCAGACACCTGCCACCAAATATAGTTTTCATTCAAAGAATAATTATCATTTAACAAAACCCAATCTTTTCTGGTTTCATACAATAACCCATTAATTACTCCGGAAGTGCTCGGTGTGTTTCTTAAACGAACACCATTTCCTTTTACATATGCGAGATAGTAATATTCTTTTGACTTCATCAGTGTCTTCACATCTGGATTTTCTTCCCAGATTTTTTCAATCTCATTCTGATCTGTGATAATTTCAAGATCGGCAAATACTTCGTTTTGGTCTAAATACTTTTGAATTCTGGGATTCTCTGAAACAATTTCATTAATGGTTTCTTTGTCAGTCACAACTTCTAAATTTGCAAAGGGCTCTTTAACTTTCTCTGCCGCAAATGCAGTCACAGAACTGGTTACTACAACACAACAACAAATGAATAAACCACATAAACGCTTAATTTTTCTCATATTTCTTTCTCCTAATGTGGTGCATGTGAATATGCAAACTGCCAATCAGAAAGACTCTTTAGAGCAGCGCCACAGCATTTGCACATAATAACTCTTTTGGTATAGACCCAGCATTCAGTAGGACTTACTTTCGCATGACCATAAAGAGTTGTCTTAACCTGATTGCATGGAATATGCGTACAGGAAGCTCTTAAATTTTTATCTGAGACAATGTTTACCTCTTTATCAACATCCAACTGTTCCATAAAAGAATCTGCTATTTCCTCTGATACGCTAACTTCCTCGCCATTTTCATTAAAAAATGAAACTTCAACCTTTTCCGGCTCCTGTTCTGCTGCTGAAACACTAATCGTCGGCACCAAAATCAGTCCACATACTAATAATATGCTCCATATTTTTTTGATTGTTTTCATATTCTTCCTCCGTTTTATTATTTTTTTAACATTTCAACACTACACTGTCCATCTCTCCTTTCCAATATCAATGTAATTCTTTCGACCATTTTTCCGTCATAATTACATACTTCAATATTTAGTGTTGAACTGTCAGTTTCTGGTATTTTAATAACATTCCCGTCCTGATCTCTGAAATTTATACTATTCATTCCATCTGGCATCCAAAAAATCTTATTTCCATTTCTGAAAATATTATCAGCATTCAAGTTTTGTTCATTTTCTATCGTATAATATCTGCTTCCTTCTTCCACACTCATTTCCAGAACATACCCATATCCCAATGGAGTTCTTTGTTTTTCCAAGTTTACTCTCTCATTTAGTCTTAATTGCACCATTTTATCCCCAGTTGCCGCATAAACTACTAAATCAGGAGATTGCAGGTAATAATTTACAGAAAACATTATCATCATAGCTAATGCAACTACTGCTACACGATAATATCCTCTCATAAGAACTTTTTTTCTTCTTTGGGATTCAATTCTCTTTTTGTATGCTATAAAGAGTTTTCTCTCATTCTGCTCTGTCAGCACAATATCATCTGCTAATTTTGACATATCCTCTAATTTTTTTTCCAATTTTATCTGCCCTCACTTTCATATTTTTCTTTTAATCTTTTTCTTGCCCGTTCTAGTTTTTTCTTCACTGCACTCTCTGAAACCTTCAACATATCAGCAATCTCCTTGCAAGAATAGCCTTCTATATAATAAAGAATTAGTACTTCTTTATCCTTTGCATTTAATGTCATCAATGTATCCATAATTCCTGTTTCTTCAGGTTTATGGTAATGTAGTGCAAGAGTTTCGTAATCTACCGTTGGATGCATCCTTCTGAAACGGAGTATGTTTTTACAAATATTAATATTAACTCTTGTCAGCCATGCTCTTTCATGGCTTTCGTCATTAAAGTCCTTTTTTGTATTTAAATATTTCAAAAATGATTCCTGCACTGCATCATAAGCATCCTCTTCGCTACACAGCATAATAATTGATATTTTATACAACAGTTTACAATATTTATTAAAAATCTGATCAGCATTTCTTTTCATCTTTTTTTCTCCTCATATATATCACACATATAATACATAATTGGTGACACCTAAACCAAAAAAGCCAAAAAATATTTAACCACCTGCTACTCACCAAAGATTTTTCTATTCTTCTGCTTGTATTCTATATCATAATTATAGAAGCTAACTTCGGATACATAAACAGCTTTGTAAACTGACAGCTCTTCCCACCAATTTACAAAGCTGTTTTCATTTCATATACGTTGTCTTATACTGATACTATAACTTTAAATTTATATGATTTTAGAACAATTTTCCACTATTTTAATTGAAATAAATACATCCTCCCTCAATTCCAAGTTCTTTCATTATATTTTTAAGTGTTTTCAAAATTCGTTTTTTTCTGTTCTGTATTGTTTTACGGCTACATCCACAAATTTGTGCCGCTTCTTTCACTGTAACCTCTTCAAAAAATAACAGATAAATCAGATATGCCTCCTGTTCCGGTAACTGTCCTAAACTCTCCTTCAATTTTTTCAGGCATTCACTGCGTACTGCCATCTCCTCCGGCTGTCCTTCCTGCGATATAGAAGTTTTTGCAAAACTGCCTTCCTGCACCACATCAAGACTGCAAACACCGTATTTCTGTTTCTGTTCCTGCTGGTATTTTTCCCTTCTCCGGGACTGATACCATTCCAGATAAACCTCCCTGGTTACTTCCACAAGTGTTCCGTTTTCTGTCCGCAAAATATAATTTTTTCGTTCTTTCGGCTTCTTTCCACGCATATCTTCTTTCCTCCCACTATCTTATCTCTTTTCGATTACAGCCACCTGACCGTACATCTGCATAATATCTCCGCATCCTGTTCATCGCCCTTGACAGGGTTCTGGACACCGCAGACGGAGAAATTCCCAATTCTTTTGACAGTTCATTCTGTGTTTTTTGATGAAAGAAACATCCGTAAAATACCCTTTTCTGCAGTTCCGTCAAAACCTCAAATATTTCATTTACAGACTCTCTGCCAACCAGCATCTCCAATGGAGACTTTTCTTCTGTCTGAAGCATTCCCCATTCTTCCGAAACATCACTGTATGAGATTGTCCAGCCCTGTTCTTTCGATTCCTGATTACGACTCAAACGGTCTTCTCCTTCCAATACCAGACGGATATACCACTCCCTTTGATTAAAAAACTCTTCCGAAATACAGTCCGCCTGTTCCGCATTGTATTGATATTCCCCACAAAAACAAATCGGAAATACCGTAGTGAACCGACTGACCTGATACAACGCATAGCCATTTTGAAATGCCAAGATTTCTGTCTCACAACCCATGCTCTTTTTGGCAATGACCGTTCCATATTCTTTTAATTTTTTTGCAGTAGGAATTTTCATGCCCGGATATGGGACATCTACGATCTGTTTTAATTCCTGTAATGTCAGCATAACTACCACCTCTTCCGGGTGGCAGAAAATAAAAACATCACAGACGAAAAAGCAGTAAAAGACAGCTCCCGGCACACCCGTTTTTTTAACGGGAGCCTGAAACTCCTTTTACTACCACATAAATTTCTTATGCTTTATTTTGTTCTGATAATTCCGGCTGTGAAGCAGCCACTTCATTATCCCTGCTATCTTCCTTTTTCTCCGAAAAAACAGAGAAATCGCCCATTGCATCATATGGGCATCTTTGTCTGTATGCAAGGCACTCTTCCCTTGTCATATCCTGCCTCCTTTCTGCCCGCATCTGTTCTCTTTCCTGACTTAAAGTTTAACAACATTGGCTTTCCATTACCTCAACAGATATGGGGATATTTCTAAATATTCCCACCATATCTGTTGAATTTCTACAATTCCGTACCAAATCCCTCAATCAACACTTCCATTGTCTTTTCCAAAATTTTCTGTTCTTTCCGTTTCAGTTTTTTCGCACGACAAATCAAATCATACAGACGATGGTTTTCTTCTTCCTTACATTCCCCCAATAGTGTTCCTGCATCGGTTTTCAGAATCACCGCCAGCTTCCTGAATATCTCAATAGACATTGCTGTCTGTCCTCCCTCAATCCTGCTGATCGTGTTGGGGCTGATACCTGCTTTTTCTGCTAATACTTCCTGTGATAAGTGAATTTCCTGCCGCCTTTTGCGAATACGGTTTCCTAAGTCAATCAAATCCTGCGATTCCGCACGATTACCCAACACGCTTCCTCCTTTACTTTGCGACACCGTGTCGCAAGGTTTTTCTTAAAAAGGGCAAAAAAGCAGCCAATATTTTTTACGCATTGGCTGCTCTTCACACTCTATATTCTATTTTTCATACTTTGTTTTTACTCTTTGAAATCATGTCCTGAATACTTTTTTTACTATCCACAAACCACCATATCCAATGCTCTTTAACAGATATTTTCCTGCCATAAGCAAACGCCATGTCAAAACCATGCTGCCTATCAATCCTCCTACCAGCAGATTAAAAGCAAACATTCCAACAGTACCTCCTATATCAAATCCTTTTGGAATCATCCAAAAATACATTTTTTGTACGCCAAATGGAATCCCTGAAACTATCCACAATTTCCGGTAATCACACACACCGTTTTCCACACAAAACGGATAAACAATCAGCATTACCACAGCTATCCCTAAAAGCGGAACTGCCACATTCTCCAAAAATTCTTTTCTTCTCATCCGTTTTATCCTCCTCCATACATATCGTGATTCACTTCTGCTCTGTAATAATTTTCTATGGTCATGGTTGAATTGTAGAGTGTTGTCAGAAGATACGCCCGGATATTTCCTACCTTGCTGGTATTCTTCTCAAGGCAGCCAACGACATATTCAATATGCCCATGTTCCACCTTCATAAAGCGGTTCTTCACAATCACCACAGGCTTGTCCACTCCGCCAATACGAACAGTGCTGTTATCCGGCATGACCATAACCTCTACCATCAGTTCCACAAGTTCATCCACTTCCTCCTGTTGTCGATACCTGCTGTCCTCAAAACACTCATACGAAATATTTTCCCTGATAATTTTCCGATAGGCTTCCATCTCTTCCACCATATCAATCATTCCTGCTGTTTTCCTCACTGATAGATGAGAAGGATTTGATAAGATATTATCTGTCTCGTTAAAATCAGTTTCACTACTCTCAGTATCGTTATACTCATTTTCACTAAAATCAGTATTGTTAATATCAGTATTATTAGATTGTGATTTTGGACATTCAAGAGTTGTGATTTTCACTATTCCAGAATTGTGATTTTCATCATTCTTGAATTGTGATTCTGCACATTCCTGAATTGTGGTTTTCATCATTCCTGAATTGTGATTTTCATCATTCTTGAATTGTGATTTTGGACATTCCTGAATTGTGGTTTTCACAACTCTTGAATTGTGATTTTCACAATTCTGTGTATTTACAGGCTTTTCCGGCTCTTTTTCTTCCTTTTCAGGCTGTTTGACCATAAAATTCTTCACATAAATCACGTTGGGTTTCCCCAATCCAAGCCGCCTTTTTTCCACCAGACCAATGCCCTTTTCACTATCCAGTTCCTTTAATAACCGCACTGCCTTCTGTGTGCCACAGTTCATAAGCTCCGCAATTTCTTCCACAGTAAAAATAATGTATACCCTGTCCTCTTCATCGAACCAGCGATTTTTAATACTCAGGCTCATACGGTCCAGCAACAGACCGTATAAAACCTTTGCTTCGCAGGAAATAGTTTTGAAGCATTCTGCGGTAAATAAAATTTTCGGAATCCGGTAAAAGGTATACTGTTCCGCTTCCATTCCACGAAAATAATCAAACTGTATCTCCTGCATCTTCCTGTTCCTCCTTCCCTTTCTTCTTTCTCCACTGTTCCAACAGCGTATAAATTACTTCCTCAACCTGCTCTTTTGTATAGGCTGGCGGAAAATACGAGCGTACCTTCTTTGCCGAAAGAGTTACCTTTATTTCTGCTTCCTTTTTCTGCAATAAAACAGAATAGATAATTCCCTGATTCAACGTCTTTTCCCTGCTATGATTCTTGAATAACTCCGCCTGTTTATCTGTTACCGTCAAAACTGCATTATCTATTGCCTCTAACACCCATTCCTGTTCTTCTACCGTCAGAAAAGAAAGTTTCTCTCCCGCTTTCATGGAAAGTCTTTTATTGTCTACATAGTCTAATAATCTGGAAATAAGGAATGATAGACGGATATACCGCTGAACCGTCCTTCCGCTTTCGCCAGCAGCTTCTCCTACCAGATCAGCCGTATGCTTCTCTCCCTTGCTTCCCTGATGCTTCATGGCTTCATATTTCATCTTATAGGCATGTGCTTTCTCACTGGGCAGAATATCTTCCCTTTGGATGTTCGTATCTACCATTATCACCGTAGCGGTATCATCATCCATTTCCCGGATAATCACTGGCATCTCTTCCATTCCTGCCAGTTCACACGCCCGCCATCTGCGGTGCCCTGCCACCATCTCATACTCACCATCACCATACGGACGTACAATTCCCGGCATCAATATTCCATATCTTTTTACACTCTCCACAGTCTCCTGCATTTTTTCATCATCCAATACCCGGAATGGATGGTCTTTGAAGGTGTGAAAAAGACGAATCGGAACGGATACAACCTTCTCTCCTGCCGTTACTTCACTACTGCCAAATAAATCATCATAAGAAGTCAGCTTTATCTTTTCTGCGCTCTTACTCTTCATCATCCAACACCTCCCCTGTCAGATAGTGATAGCCCTCTGCCACAATTCCTTTCGGGTCATGGAGATAGATGCTTTTTCCCTCTGCGGTAGTTTCAGCCGCCCTCACAGACATCGGTATGCAATTTGCAAAAATATGTATTTTGTTTCCGTACACCTCTCGAATCTGAGCTGCAATATCCTTTGCAAAATTTGTCCTGCGGTCTACTTTTGTGAACAAAATCCCCATGATAGAAAGTTCCGGATTCAGTTTTCTGTGTACCCGCCCTATTGTCTTAATAAGCTGCTGTAACCCTTTAACCGGAAGGTAAGCCGCTTCTACTGGAATTAATACTCTGTCAGCCGCTACCAAAGCGTTAATGGTAATCATACCCAGCGAAGGCATACAGTCAATCAGGATATAATCATACTGTTTTTTTATCCCACATATATACTGCCGCAATACCATTTCCCGGCTCATGACATTCACAAGGGAAGTCTCCAATCCTGCAAGTTCAATATTGGCAGGGATAAAATCCACCCCTTCCTCATGATGGATAATTCCTTCTCCCGGCTCCGGTTCCTTGTCATTGATAAGTTTTTCCATAATATTGACCAGTGTCTCATCCAGCTCGTCCGGTTCCTGAATCCCAAGACTGACCGCCATGCTTCCCTGTGCATCTGCCTCAATCAGAAGCACTTTTTTCCCTTCCCTTGCAAGACCGATTCCTAAATTCACACAGGTAGTTGTCTTTCCGACACCACCTTTTTGGTTTGCGACTGCGATTACTCTACACATACTTTCTTCCTGCCTTTCTCCTGTCATGCTTTACTGCATGGTATTTTCTCTTTTCTCTATTTCTGCGTATACACGAAAATATTTGTTTGTTCCTTTATTTGCAAACGGTTTCGATACTCCAAGCACCCGGATTTTCGGGTGCTGTTGCAGAAGTTTCCCAAACCACTGTATATCCTTAACTGTTCCCTGTAATCTAACCTTCAGCATATGAATCCTCCCAATCCCAATAAAAACAATACTCCGGATAACGGATTTTGACTGCCTCCCAAAAGTACCTTGCATATCCACAGCAAAATAAATCACTGACCGAATATTCTCTGCATTCATTCACCTGACGCTCACTGTCTCCCTCATAATCATAAACACTAGGAGTACCATCACAATACAGGTTAAATGCCAGCCGTACAATCCTTACGCTGCCGCTTGTCTGCCAGCCTTCATGCAGGCATTCCGTTTTCACGTATCCTGTCTTAAAATCGTATATCTGTTCTGCGTTTTCTCTTGTATCCCGGTCAATTCCGAGACAATACACCAATGCCTTGTGGTATACATCCTGATATCTGCACTTTGGCAGATAGGTGTAATAAAATTTTTCGTGCTCCTTATTTTTGAAAGTAATTGTGCGAGTAGTATCTTTACCTGCTCTTAACGCTGTGTTATTTGCCATTTTGATTTCCTCCTGTTTTTTTGTACATGACCGTAACAAAAAAGACACTCTTCTAAAATTTCTCTTAGAAAAGTGTCCTCATAATGTAAAAATATTGATTTCATTTTGCATGGACTATTTAAAATCATTTATTATAGCCCGTTAAGGAGGTTTTATTTGTCGTACCTTTGTCGTACTCTACATCAAAAAGCCTACATTTTTTAATCCTTTATCGGATTTTTAATACAGCTTTGCACCAGCCGGAATATGTTCATCTACCATCAGTAAATGTAATCCCTCTCTTCCGTCTTCCTCGTGTACTGCTGAAATCAGCATACCTTCGGAATCAATGCCCATCATCTTTCTCGGCGGAAGGTTTACGATTGCAATCGCTGTTTTTCCTACCAGTTCTTCCGGTTCATAATACTCGTGAATACCGCTTAAAATCGTGCGTTTACGGTCTGTTCCGTCATTCAGAGTGAACTTTAAAAGCTTCTTACTCTTCGGAACTGCCTCACACGCTTCAATCTTTACGGCTCGAAAATCTGACTTGCTGAAAGTGTCAAAGTCAACGTTTTCTTCAAAAAGCGGTTCGATTTTTACATTGGAAAAATCAATCTTCTCAGCAGGTTTTTCCTCTGCTTTTACAGCCGGTGCTGCCTGTGCCGCATTGTTTGCTTCGTTCTTTGCAGCACCCTGTGACTTCATTGTCGGGAACAGTAATACGTCTCTGATCGCAGGGGAGTTGGTCAGCAGCATTACCATTCTGTCGATACCAAAACCGATACCGCCCGTAGGAGGCATACCGATCTCCAGTGCGTTCATAAAGTCTTCGTCCGTTGTATTTGCTTCTTCATCGCCCTGGGAAAGCAGTTCTTCCTGTGCCTTGAAACGTGCTCTCTGGTCGATAGGATCGTTTAATTCGGAATAAGCGTTTGCCATTTCCCAGCCGTTCATAAACAGCTCGAATCGTTCCACATAATCCGGATTTTCAGGCTTTCTCTTGGTCAGAGGAGAAATTTCTACCGGATGATCCATAACGAAAGTAGGCTGAATCAGATGAGCTTCTGCATATTCTTCGAAGAACAGGCTCAGGATATCGCCCTTCTTATGGCGCTCTTCGAATTCAATGTGATGTTCTCTTGCAACCGCTTTTGCCTCTTCATCGGAATGGATTTCATTGAAATCCACACCTGCATATTTCTTAACAGCATCCAGCATGGTGATGCGTTCAAAGGGCTTGCCCAGATCCAGAACATACTCGCCGTAAGGAATCTGTGTTGTGCCCAGAACCTCCTGCGCAACGTAACGGTACAGGTTCTCTGCCAGATCCATCATGCCGTGATAATCGGTAAATGCCTGATACAGCTCCATCAGAGTAAATTCCGGATTATGTCTGGTGTCAACACCTTCATTACGGAATACACGGCCGATTTCGTAAACGCGCTCCAAACCGCCTACGATCAGTCTCTTTAAATACAGCTCCAGGGAAATACGCAGCTTTACATCCTCATCCAACGCATTGTAATGCGTCTCGAAGGGTCTTGCAGCAGCGCCGCCGGCATTTGCAACCAGCATGGGAGTCTCCACTTCCATAAAGCCCTGTCCATCCAGATAACGACGGATAGCGCTGATAATTCTGGATCGTTTTACAAAAGTATCCTTAACATCCTGATTCATGATCAGGTCGACATAACGCTGACGATAACGCTGGTCGGTATTGGTCAGACCGTGGAACTTCTCAGGAAGTACCTGCAGGCTCTTGGTCAGCAACTCCACTTCGGAAGCATGTACAGAAATTTCACCGGTTTTGGTTTTGAATACTTCACCCTTTACACCGATGATATCGCCTACGTCATATTTTTTAAAATCTGCATAGGGCTCTTCCCCGATGTTGTCGCGGGCTACATATACCTGAATGCTTCCCTTTAAATCCTGAACATTGCAGAAGGATGCCTTGCCCATCACACGCTTGAACATGATTCTGCCTGCGATGCTGACGGTCTTGCCCTCCAGCTCTTCAAAGCCTTCCACAATGTCCTTGCTGTGTGCAGTCACGTCATATTTTACATGACGGAACGGATCCTTTCCGGCTTCCTGCAGTGCAGCAAGCTTCTCTCTTCTTACCTTCAGGATCTGGTTCAGATCCTGCTGCTGATTTTTCTGATTATTCTGTGCGTCTGCCACCTTACTTACTCCTTTTCCAGCTGGTCAGATCGGACCTGTCCTTAGTTGGAACGTTCAATCTCCAGCACTTTGTACTTAATCACACCTGCCTGGGTTTCTACCTCTACAATATCTCCGATCTTTGCACCAATCAGCGCTTTGCCAACCGGAGATTCGTTGGAAATTTTACCCTTTAAGCTGTTTGCTTCTGTAGAGCCGACGATTTTGTAATCCAGCTCTTCATCGTATTCCAGATCCAGGATCTTAACCTGACAGCCGATGTTGATGCGGTCTAAGTCAACCTCATCTTCTACAACGACCTCTGCATTCTTCAGGATCTTTTCCAGCTCTTCAATCCTTGCTTCGATATCGCGCTGTTCGTCCTTTGCTGCATCATATTCCGCGTTCTCGGAAAGGTCACCCTGTTCTCTTGCTTCTTTAATCTTCTGTGCTACTTCCTGACGTTTGACAACCTTCAGGTCATGCAGCTCATCTTCATATTTACGAAGTCCCTGATAGGTAAGGATATTCTTTTTTTCTTCCATTTTGCTTTTCCTTTTACCTCATGAAAAATCTCGGGCGCAGGGATATTTTCCCGCGCCCTTTCGTTTCTTTTAATCAAATCGCATTATACCGTGCTTTCAGGGCAGTGTCAAGGTAATTTCGGGCGGAGATATAGGAGATATCGGCTCTTTTTTCCCTGATTTGCCGCCTTTTTTCGACATCGGACGTCAAATCCACATACAGGCTTCCAAATTCCGGATGTTCCTTCAGAATCCGGGCATTTGCCCTAAGCTCCACAAGGACGGTTTTACGTCCATCTGTTTCCGGTATTCTATTTGTAAAACAGACCGGCAGACCGCTTTCCCCATACAGCCAGTCTGAAAAATGCTCCCACGCCGCTTCCTTCTGCCCCACCAGATACAACCCGTTTAAATCCGTCGACACCAGCCGCAAAAAGTCCTCCTGCCAGAAACGAGACACGGGACTGGTACCGTTTTCGCGTCCACGGCTCCATTGTCCCGCCGTTTCCTCTGCATCCGCAAGCAGCACCAGATTTTCTCGAAACGGCTGACCGCGCAAAATTTCTGCCGCCAACGCTGCATCCGGCAACGGCGGCTGCCAATCCTCCCAGGCGGCTTCCAGCTCCGGCGTAAGCCAAAGCGCAGTCCCCTGCTCTTCCAAGGCGCTGCCAATCCGCTCCATCCACCAGCGCAGTCGCTTCGTGCCCTCGAGGCGGCATGGAAACAGATACAGGCTGACCCGATAGCCGTGCCACAAAAAACGTTCCAGTCGAGGCGTTTCCCAGCGAAGTGCGCGGCTGCCCAAACGGATTGACGGCGCTTCCTTGGCACGCGTCTCCAGCATAAAGTAAGCGATTTCTCTCATACACCAGTTTATGCCTCCAGCAGCAGTTTCATTCCCTCCATCAGCTCTTCCATCGTCTCCATGCTGTTGATCTGTCTGCGCAGTGCAGCCGCGTGCGGCAGTCCGGTCGTGTACCACGCCAGATGCTTGCGCATTTCGCGCACAGTGATATATTCACCTTTGTAGGTGCAGGACAGCTGCGCATGCCGAACAATCATCTCGTACAGCTCCCGGCGATTTGGGCGTGCCGGAATTTCGCGGTCTTCCAGCGCTGCCAGAATTTCCCGGAAAATCCACGGGTTGCCCTGTGCGCCGCGTCCGACCATAATGCCGTCGCAGCCGGTCTGCTCAAACAGCCGCAGCGCACTTGCCGCGTCCACGACATCCCCGTTGCCGATAACAGGAATTTTTACCGCCTGCTTTACCTGTGTGATGATGTCCCAATCCGCCGTTCCGGAATAATACTGCTCCCGCGTCCTGCCGTGCACCGCAACAGCCGCAGCGCCGGATTCCTGCGCGATTTTTGCCATTTCAACCGCATTGACGTGCGCATCATCGAAGCCCTTGCGAATTTTTACCGTCAGGGGCTTTTGAATCGCTTTTGCCGTTTTTTCTATAATTTTCCCCGCCAACAGGGGATTTTTCATCAGGGCGCTGCCCTCGCCGTTGTTGACCACCTTTGGTACCGGACAGCCCATATTCAGATCCATCACCGCAAACGGACGTTCTTCAATTCGTTTTGCCATCTCGCTGACGATATCCGGATCAGAGCCGAACAGCTGCAGGGAAACCGGTCCCTCGTCCGGATGAATTTGCATCAGTTCTTCGGTATTTTTGTTATGATAAAGAATCGCCTTTGCGCTGATCATTTCCGAACAGACCATTCCTGCTCCCTGCTCATGGCAGAGCAAACGAAATGGCAGGTCGCTGACACCTGCCATTGGCGCTAAAATCACAGGATTTGCAAGGCTCACGTTTCCGATCGTAAGCTGTTTCATACTCCTCCTTTTTCGGAAGCATTTTTACTTCCTGCGTTTTCCGACAGCAGAACACACACTTCTGCTGTCCGGAACTTATTTTCCGCTGCAGTTTTTTTCGTACAGAATCCGCAGTCCATCCAGCGTCAGGGCGCTGTCGTAAATGTCGATGGTATCTGTTTCATCGGCAATAATCCGTCCCAGTCCGCCGGTCGCAACGACCTTCAGATCCGTGATACCGGTTTCTTTTTTGACCTGATTGATGATATATTCGGTCTGACCGATCTGTCCGTAAACCAGACCTGCCTGCATACTGGAAATCGTTTCCCGCGCCAGAATGGAATCTGGCTTTTTGATTTCAACCTCCGGCAGGCGCGCCGTATCCTCCCACAGCGCCTTTGCAGAAATTCGAATGCCGGGTGCGGTGATGCCGACACCGAATCTTCCGTCCTCTGTAACGAGATCGTAGGTCGTCGCCGTTCCGAAATCCAGAACCAGCACAGGACCGCCGTACTTTTCATAAGCGGCGACTACGTCCACAATTCTGTCCGGTCCGATTTCCTTTGGATTCTCGGAGGTGATCTTGATGCCGGTTTTGATTCCACTGCCAACGATCAACGGTTCGGTATGCAGATAGCGCACAACCGCGCCGATCAGCGCATGCATGACCTTCGGCACAACGCTCGCAATGATTGCGCCCCCGACCTTCCGGCGGTCGATCTGATTGTTCTGCAGCATCGCCAGAATCTCCGTGCCGTATTCGTCCGAAGTACGCATCGTCCGGGATGTCATCCGAAACGTCGTAACCAGTTTTTTGGACTCGTATACACCAAATGTAATATTTGTATTTCCTACATCAATTACTAAAATCATTCTTTCCTCTCATTTCTGCGCACGCCATTTGCGCATGCCGCGGGTGAACAGGAACTTATTTTTCAATCTTCTTCCTCCAGAAGCGCAGACACATCCTCACCGAGAATAAAAACCCGATAATACAAAGTCAGAGATTCTAAAAGCTCCTGACGGTTTCTTTTGATTTCCGCAATCAGAAGTCCGCTCGAAATTTCATCATATAATAAATCATCGTCTGCCGCATTGGTTTCAAACGCGAGCGTTCCGTCCTCTTCAAATACGATCGTAAAAATTCCTCCCACTTCCCGGGTAAACAGCACGCAGATAATGTGCAGTTCATCCTGAACGGACTGCGGGATTTTGCTGAATCTGGGATTAAAATAATATTTCTGCTCGTAGGCGTTCGCCCCGCAGAGCACGATTTTTTCTCCCAATTTTCCTGTTTCAGACATATCCATATATTCCTCTCACTGATACTTCTCCGGCATAGACCGCTTCAACGGAACCGTCCTTTCTCTGGACAAGCAGCTCGCCGGTCTTCTCAATGCCGATTGCCGTTCCCTGCCATTCACCTTTGGGATCCAGCACCTCCACAACGCGTCCTTTATTGACAAGAAAGCTCTCGTAAAGCTCTTTTTGTCCGCTCAAATCCATTGTTTCCAGAAAGCTGTCGTAGCAATCCAAAAAATGTCTCAGTACGGACGCAAGAAGTACTTCCCGGTCCACATCGGCTCCCAACTCCAGCGCCAGAGAACCAGCTGTCTTTTTTACCTCTTCCGGAAATTCCTTCTGATTGACGTTGATTCCCGTCCCGATCACAAGAAAAAAGCTGCCGGCTGCAGACTGATACATTTCCGTCAAAATTCCGCAGATTTTCTTTCCGTTTACCACCACGTCGTTCGGCCATTTGATCTTCGCATCCAGATGAAGCTCCCGTACGCTCTGCGTTACGGCAATCGCCATCAGCAGTGTAATCATCGCCACATGAGACGCTTCCGCCTGTGGGCGCAGTAAAATGCTGAAATACAGATTTTCTCCGGGCGGGGAAATCCAGCTTCTTCCCCTTCTGCCGCGTCCTGCCGTCTGTGCCTCCGCAACTGCACACCTTCCTTCTTCTGCACCCTGCCGTGCCCAGTCTTTGACAATCAGATTCGTCGAATCCACCGTTTCAAAGCACTGAACCTTTTCCCAAAACCGACAGCCTGTAAGGAGGCTGTCCAGCTTCTTTTGATCCAACATGAACTCTTCTCCTTTTCAGCAACAAAACACTTTGCGTCTGTGCTATTGTCACACACCGAAGCAAATGCTGCTGTCCTTCCGTTATGCCTCTGTCGGATTTTTCCAGCCCAGCGTCGCTGCCATCACTGCTTTGATGGTGTGCATGCGGTTTTCTGCCTCGTCGAATACAACCGACGCGTCGGATTCAAAGACTTCATCCGTTACTTCCATCTCATAGATACCGAAGCGCTCTCCGATTTCTCTGCCGATCTGGGTGTTGCGGTCATGGTACGCAGGCAGGCAATGCATGAAAATCGCATTCCCGGCATTCTGCATCACTTTGCGGTTTACCTGATAAGGCATCAGGTCTTCGATACGCTCCATCCATACCGCATCCGGCTCGCCCATCGAAACCCATACGTCGGTGCAGATAACGTCCGCATTCTTTGTTCCATTCTCTACGTCCTCGGTCAGCGTAATACTGCCGCCGGTCTGCTTTGTGATTTCCTGACACTGCTCAACCAGTGCCTTATCCGGAAAATAACGGGACGGAGCGCAGGCGGTAAAGTGCATGCCCATCTTCGCGCATACGACCATGTAGGAATTGCCCATGTTGTAGCGGGCGTCTCCCATATAAACCAGCTTCACACCTTTCAGCTTTCCAAGATGCTCGCGAATCGTCAGAAGGTCCGCCAGCATCTGGGTCGGATGGAACTCATTAGTCAGACCGTTCCATACCGGAACGCCTGCATATTTTGCAAGCTCTTCTACGATTTCCTGTCCGTAACCGCGGTATTCGATTCCTTCAAACATCCGTCCCAGAACGCGTGCGGTGTCGCGGATGCTCTCTTTTTTGCCGATCTGGGAGCTGGACGGATCGAGATAGGTACATCCCATGCCAAGATCGTGTGCAGCAACCTCAAAGGAGCTGCGGGTTCTCGTGCTGGTCTTTTCAAAAATCAGTGCAACATTTTTGCCCCGTAAGGTATCGACCGGAATGCCTGCTTTTTTGAGGCGTTTCAGCTCCGCTGCAAGGTCGATTAAATAATTGATTTCCTCCGGCGTATAATCCAGTAATTTCAAAAAATGACGTCCTGTCAGGTCCATGATGTATCCTCCTCTTCATAAAATCCTGCGCTGCAGGATTTGTTTCCTGATAAAAAAGAATGTGCCTTGGCACATTCTCGCGCCGAGGCGCGGTTGCTTCGGCA
>OLRK01000182.1_pt1 | contig 79932 bp, 71 predicted proteins | sample 1672911 | NCBI WGS metagenome assembly OLRK01 (sample SAMEA3136736, study PRJEB25190) | human gut metagenome | biome: human gut; feature: human-associated habitat; material: faeces | place: Austria | collected 2013
CCGGTGTTTTCTCCCAGACGAACAGGTTTTCCTTGCCCATCGAGAGTAGAACCGGAATGTCCTCTTCGGTTACAATATGTCCCTTGCGGAATCGTGCGTCCTTGTATTCTCCCGGAATAATCTGGGTCAGATCGTGGCACAGCACATGGCCGACCGCGTCCTCGGTTCGGATGGTCTTCATCGTGCAATACGCGCTCCTCTCATGCTCGTTTTCTTCATTTTATCATCCGGTCAAATGAAAAGCAACCGTTATTTACCTCATGGGATAACGCGCAGCATATCCAAAGACAAAAAAGAGGAGAGCTGCCCGTTCGGGACAACTCTCCTTATAACTTCTAATGGGGTTATTTCTGCTCACCGTCGGCATTTTCAGCCTGCTGCGCCTGTGCCGCAGCCTGTGCAGCCTTCTGGCGCTCCATCAGCTCGTGCTCGAACTTTTCCAGACGTGCCATCATGTCCTTGGCCTGTGCAAATCCGGCTTCTGCCGCCTTGCTCATCCAGGCCTTGGCCTCGACCAGGTTACGGCCTACGCCGTCACCGTTCCAGTACAGTGCACCGACGTGGTACTGTGCCGGGACGTGTCCAGCTTCTGCCGCCTTGAGTGCCCACTCGAACTCCTTCGCGCTGTCCTTGGGTACACCCTTGCCCTCGCGGTACATCTGGGACAGGTGGAAGCCTGCCGGTGCAAAGCCTGCCTCAGCAGCCTGCTCGTACAGGTGGGCAGCCTTCTCGGGGTCAGCCTCGATGCCGACACCGTTCAGATACATAAACGCCAGATTCATCATGGATTCCGGATTTTTCAGCTCTGCGCCGCGCTCAAACCAGTGGCGTGCCTTGTCATTGTCAGCCTCGACGTGGTCACCCTTGGCGTAGCACAGACCGAGCACACCGGCTGCCGGGCCGCTGCCCGCATTTGCTGCGACTTCCAGCATACGCAGGCCGGTCTTCTCGTCCTGCTGAATGTCCTTGCCCTCAATCAGGCGCAGACCGGTGTACAGCAGACCTGCCGGGGTTGCACCGCGTACGGTGTCGCGGCGAGTCTCGAGGGTCTTGAGCAGTCCCTCGGCACGCTTGTCGCCCGCTTCCTTGGACTTCTTGGCCCACTCGCACGCATCTTCCATGAGTACGAGTACCTTTTCCGGCTCACGCACACCGAGGGTGCGCTTCCACTCGAGCAGTGCCATCTCGCGCATTGCGTTTGCGTTGCCGTTCTCGGCCAGCGGGCGCAGCAGGCTGTCCGCCTTGTCCAGATCGCACAGACCTTCGTCCTTGGCGTCGCGGTATGCCATGCCCAGATACATGGCGCCGTTGTCGTCGCCCTGATCGTATGCCTTCTGGTACCACTCCATCGCGGTCTTCATGTCCTTTTCGAGCGTCTTACCCTCTTCGTAAGCAACGCCCAGCAGGATCATAGCGCGTGCGTTGCCAGCCTCGGCCGCACGGCGATAATATTCGATGGCCTTGGGCATATTCTTCTCGGTGCACATGCCGGTCTCGTTGGCCATGCCCAAAAACAGCATGCCGCGCGGGCTGCCCTGCTCGGCTGCCTTGGCATAGTACTCGAGTGCCTTCTTGGGATCGGCTGCAACGTCGCCCTCGCCCTTTTCATAGTACTGACCGAGTGCTGCGGTTGCCTCCGCGATGCCCTCCTCGGCGCACTGCTCGTACAGTTCCATAGCCTTCTGGTGGTCGCCTGCCTTGGCAGCCTCGACTGCCTCGACAAAGCGGTCACCGCCGCCGCCCTGCAGACGGATGATGTCAGGCAGCATCTTCTTTGCCTTCTCAAAGCCCTGCGCCGATGCCTTTTCCAGCCAGTTACGCGCACGGCCGAGCATTTCGGACTGCATTTCCGGGTTCAGGTCGCGGGCGCGCTCCAGATACCACAGACCCAGATCGTACTGTGCCTGCGCGTAATCCTGCTCGGCCGCACGAGTGTACCAATGTACGGCTGCGACCGGGTCCTGCTCACAGCCGAAGCCGCGGCGGTAAGCCGATGCCAGCATGAGCTGTGCGCGGGCATTGCCCTGCTCTGCCGACTTGAGATACCAAGAGAATGCCTCCTCGGGACGGGGTTCAAACTCGCCCTCGCCGCCGTTCTCGCACAGAACGCCTGCCGAGCACTGTGCGCGGACGTGTCCGAGCTCTGCCGCCTTGGTGTACCAGCGCAGCGCCTTGGTATAATCCTGATGCACGCCCTCACCGTTTTCGTAGCACAGACCCAGATTGAACGCGGCCGGTGCCGAACCTGCACCTGCCGACTGGCGAAACAGGAAGGCTGCGTTCTGGAAATCGCCCTTCTTATAAGACTCAACACCCTGACGCATCCACTCGTCGCGCTCGCTCTCCTGCAGATTGTCCAGCAGCTGCTGTGCCTTCTCGTGACCCTGCGCTGCGGCAGCCTTAGCCAGCGGGATGGCCTTGTCAAAGTTGCGCTCTACCAGATCGCCCTTGCTGTACAGCAGTGCAAGATTGAACTGTGCCGAAGCGTCGCCCAGGTCAGCTGCCTTGCCCAGCCACTCGACTGCCTTCTCGCCGTTGGGCTCAAAGCCCAGACCCTTGACGTACAGCGTACCGATAAACAGCATGGCACGCGGATAACCCAGCTTGGCCGCTGCCATGGCGCAGTCAAAGCTGCGCTGGAGCGAGCGCTCTACGCCCTTACCGGCGAAGAACAGCTGGCCGAACTCAAAGATAGCCGCCGGCATGCCGCCCTTTGCGGCATCGCCCAGCGCCTGCAGAGCGGTGCTGTAATCGCCGCGGTCGCGTGCTGCGATACCTTTTTCATAGAGTGCGTTTGCCTCTTCCTCGGGAATCTTGAGGGTAGACTGGGGCTGTTCTTCCGGCTGCTCCTCCACCTTCTCAAACATCGCGCGTACTTCTGCGATCTTGGCCTCAGCCTCGCCGTGACCAAACTCCTTGGCCTGTTCTAACAGATCGAGCGCCTTGTCGTACTGCTGCGCTTCGAGCTGATCGAGTGCGTCCTCATAGAACGCACGCGCTTGTTTTGCACGTTTTTTCTGTTTTCTCTCTTCCGAATTACCAAATGGCCATATCATGCTTTTCGTTCCTCCTCACAGCGGACGCGACACCCGCTGGTTGTCTAGTTTTCATTGTACCACAAGCCCGCCCGTTCCACAAGAAAACACAGACTCTTTTTTCCGTCCTGCATTTTCTTCCGCCATTTCCTGCATTTTACCCCCATTTTACTGATTTGTTTCCGTTGTTTTTGACTGTAAATTCAAACATTTCCTTCGTCTATTCGCATTCTACATAAATTTTGGCCTTGCGATTTGGCCGTCACAAGCTTTGTTTTACTTGAAAGTTTCCCTGCAGTCCTGTATAGTAATGTTAATGAAATCGGTGCAAAAAAATATTTTTTTGTCAAAACCAAAGATTGTGAGGCGTCCATTATGAACAAACATACCCCGCACGACGCGACGGCGATCTTCCAGTACGAGGGAATTCCCGCCGCCAATCAGCTCGTTCCGCTTGGACTTCAGCACGTTGTCGCGGCTGTCGTCGGCATCGTCACCCCGTCCATCCTGGTAGCCAACACCTGCGGCATCGAGGGAGTAGATCGCACCCTGCTCATTCAGGTTTCCCTGCTCGTGACCGCACTCGCTACCCTGCTCCAGCTCTTCCCCATCCTCGGGCGCATCGGTTCCCGTCTGCCCGTCATCATGGGTATCAGTTTCGCCTATGTCCCCACGCTTCTGGCCATCGGCGGACAGTTCGACCTGCCCACCATCCTGGGCGCTGAGATCGTCGGCGGTGTCGTCGCCATCCTGTTCGGCATCTTTGTCAAGCAGATCCGCGTTCTCTTCCCGCCCCTCGTCACCGGTACCGTTATCTTTACCATCGGCCTGTCGCTCTATCCCACCGCAATCAAGTACATGGCAGGCGGTGCGGGCACCGAAGGCTTCGGTTCGCCCCAGAACTGGTTCGTCGCCATTCTGACCCTGCTCGTTGTTACCGTTCTGAGCCACTTCTGCAAGGGTGTCCTCAAGCTCGGCGCCATCCTCTTCGGTATGATCGTCGGCTACGTCGTCGCTTACGCGATGGGCATGGTATCCTTCGCTGAAGTTGGTGCTGCTGGCTGGTTCAACCTGCCCGCTCCCATGCACTTCGGCATCACCTTCGAAGTCAGCGCATGCGTCTCGCTCGCGATTGTCTACATCGTCAACGCAGTTCAGACCATCGGCGACCTGAGCTCGACCACCATGGGTGGTATGGACCGTATGCCCACCGACAAGGAGCTGTCCGGTGGTATCATCGGTCAGGGCGTTATGAGTATCGTCGGCGCAATCTTCGGCGGTCTGCCCACCGCAAGCTACAGCCAGAATGTCGGTATCGTTACGGTAAACCGTGTCATCAACCGCGCAGTCTTTGTCTTCGCCGCAATCGTTCTGGCAGTCGCAGGTTTCGTACCCAAGATTTCTTCGATCCTCACGACCATTCCGCAGTGCGTCATCGGTGGTGCAACCATCTCGGTTTTCGCAACCATCACCATGACCGGCGTACGCATGATCACCTCGGACGGTTTCTCCATGCGCTCGAGCGCTGTTGTCGGCCTGGCAGTCGCCATCGGCGTCGGCATCACCCAGGTACAGGGTTCGCTCGGCGGTTTCCCAACTTGGGTTACCACCGTATTCGGCAGCTCTCCGGTTGTCGTTACGACCATCGTTGCAATCCTGCTCAACCTGACCCTTCCCAAGGAAGAAGCAAAGTAGTAAATAAAAGCGATTTCTCAAAGTCCCGCTTCGTACAAGCGGGACTTCTTTTATCCCTGATAACCAAAAAGACCGCTCCCTATCTTGAGAGCGGTCTTTCTTTATGCGATTTCTTTACTTGGGCGTGTACGGGGTATCCTCGAGCGGCAGCGAAGTTCTGAACTTGCCATCCAGCTTATAATATGCACCCTGTACAGCGGGAGCGGTCGGGATGGAGGTAATCTCACCGATACCGACAGCGCCGCAAGCCAGGTCGGGCTTGTTCTTCTCGACCAGAATGGCCTCAACGTCCGGGGTCTTGTTGGCACGGAACAGACCGAGCTGTCCGAGCTTCAAGGTCGGTCGGCCGTCCTTGAGCGGGAAGCGCTCGGTGAGCGCATAGCCCAGACTCATGACAACGCCGCCCTCAATCTGACCTTCGCAGGCGTTGGGGTTGATCGCACGGCCAACGTCATGCGCTGCGACAACCTTTTCCAGCGTGCCGTCCTCGTTGAGCAGTACAACCTGAGTTGCATAGCCGTAAGCGACATGGGAAACCGGGTTGGGCTTGTCTGCACCCATCGGGTCGGTCTTTGCCAGATACTCGCCATAGAACTCCTGACCTTCCAGATCGGCCAGCGTACCGCTGCCGCGTGCCTCAACCAGCTGCTGGCAAGCACGGCGGCAAGCCTCGCCGGTAACCAGCGTCTGACGAGAACCCGAAGTGACACCGGAGTTGGGCGCAGTGTTGGTCTGCGCTGCCACGTAAACCGTGTTCTCAGCCGGCTCGCCGGTGGTCTCACAGACAATCTGGGTCAGCACGGTGCCAAGGCCCTGACCGATGCACGATGCACCGGAGCGAATGTGAATCTTGCCGTCCTCTACGGTCAGACGGCAGCGGCCCCAGTCGGCCAGACCGACACCGACACCGGCATTCTTCATTGCACAGGCAATACCGGCACGCGGATGGGACTCAAAGACATCCTTGACCGCTTCCAGCGTCTCAGCCAGTGCGGTGCCCTCGAAGGCAATCTGTCCGTTGGGCAGTACCTGTCCCGGACGGATGGCGTTGCGGTAGCGAATCTCCCAAGGCGAAATGCCCACCATCTCTGCCAGCAGATTGAGGTTACACTCGGTGGCAAAGCAGGTCTGGGTGACGCCGAAGCCGCGGAATGCGCCTGCGGGCGGGTTATTGGTATAGACAGCCGTGCCGTCAATGTCGATGTTCTGATAGTTGTACGGGCCAGCCGCATGGGTGCAGGCACGCTGCAGAACCGGGCCGCCCAGCGATGCGTATGCACCGGTGTCCGAGACAACCTTGACGCGGGTGCCGACCAGAATACCATTCTCATCGCACGCGGTCGTGCAGTCAATGGACATCGGATGGCGCTTGGGATGGATGAGCAGCGACTCTGCACGGGTCAGCTTGACCTTAACCGGACGGCCGGTCAGGTAAGCCATGAGCGCTGCATGGTGCTGTACCGACATATCTTCCTTGCCGCCGAAGCCGCCGCCGACCAGCGCGTTGACGACGTGTACCTGCTCTGCCGGCAGTCCGAGCATCAGTGCGCATTCGTGCTGCGTGGTATATACACCCTGGTCAGACGACCAGATGGTCACCTTGTTCTCGTTGCGGTCAAAGTCCGCAATCGCACATTCAGGTTCCATAAACGCATGCTCGGTAAACGGTGTCTCGTAATGACGGGTCACGACGTACTTTGCATTTGCAATCGCCGCGTCCGGGTCGCCTCTCTTGAGCTTCTCATGTGCCAGCACATTGCCGCCGCGATGCACAAGCGGTGCGTCCTCCTTCATGGCCTCATGCGGGCTAAAGACCGGTTCCTTGACCTTGTAGTCGACCTTAACCAGCTTCTTGGCCTGCTCGACCGCTTCCAGCGTCTCGCCGCAGACCAGTGCAATGGCATCGCCCAGATAATGGGTGTAGCCCAGAATCGGAATCAGGGTATCCCAGTCGTGCTTGATGTGGCCGATCTTATTTTCGCCCGGAATGTCGGCAGCGGTCGCGATGCGCACGATGCCGGGTACCTTCTCAGCTTCGCTCGTGTCAATGCCGCGCACGATGGCACGCGGATACTCAGCACGGACAGCCGAAGCGTACAGCATGCCCGGAATTTCCATATCGTCGGTGTACAGGCCGGTACCCAGTACCTTCTCACGCACGTCGATGCGATGGATATGCTGTCCGCCGATACCGGTGATGGGCGGCACTTCGGGAATCTTACCGCCATTGCGCTTAATCTCTGCTGCGAGTTCTACCGCATCGATGATCTTCTTGTAGCCCGTGCAGCGGCAATAGTTGTTGCGCAGCGCAAAGGCGATCTCGTCGCGGGTGGGATTCAGATTCTGGTCAAGCAGCGCCTTGGCACAGATGACCATACCCGGGATACAGAAGCCGCACTGTACCGCGCCGGCCTGGCCGAACGCGTAAACGTACAGTTCCTTTTCCTCGTCGGTCAGACCCTCAACCGTCTGTACGGTCTTGCCGTCCACACGGGACAGCTTCTGCACACAGCACTTGGTGGGCTTGCCGTCGATGAGCACGGTGCAGGTACCGCAGGCACCCTCCGAGCAGCCGTCCTTGACCGACTTGAGTCCGAGTTCGTTTCTCAGCACATCCATCAGGCGCTTGTCCTGTTCGGACTGATAAATCTTGCCGTTGATTGTCAGCGTATACATGATTTTCACCTCATTTTATCACGCGAGATGTACCGTCCGCGCCCGGTCTCGACCAGTTTGCCGTTCTGCACTGCGTGTACGCCGCTCAAAAATACGTCGCGCACCGAGCCCGCCGTGCGGAATCCCTCAAACGGGGTATAATCACAGTTATGATGCTGATTTTCCGCCGAGATGGTAAAATCGGCCTTGGGGTCATAGATCACGATATCGGCATCCTTGCCCACGTCCAGACTGCCCTTGCGCGACCACACGCCGAACATCTTGGCCGGGTTCTCGGCCAGCATCTGGCACAGTGCAGTGACCGGAATGCGTCCGGACGCGACTGCTGCAGTGTACATAACGGTCGGACGGTGCTCGATGCCGGGCATACCGTTGGGAATCTTGGTGAAGTCGTCTCGTCCCATCTCCTTCTGTCCCTTGAAGTTAAAGGAACAGTGATCGGTGGACAGAATGTCGATCTCGCCGTTCTCCAGTGCCTGCCAGAGCGCGTCCTGATCGGACTGCGGACGCAGCGGCGGCGAGCAGACATACTTCGCGCCCTCGAAATCGGGCTTGTTGTACACTTCTTCGGTCAGGGTGAAATACTGCGGACAGCTCTCGACCAGTACCTGCTGGCCGCGCTCGCGTGCCGCACGGATCTCGCTCAGGCCGTCGGCGGTGGACAGGTGAACAATCCACGCCGGTGCGCCTGCCAGATCGGCAATGCGCAGGAAACGGGAAACCGCTTCGCCCTCCACGATGGACGGACGGGTACGCGGATGCCATGCCGGGCTGGTGTGTCCGGCTGCGACTGCCTTCTCGCGCAGGCGGTCGAGCACCGGACCGTTCTCACAGTGCACGCCTAGAATGCCGCCGATCTCGCGCATTTCGCACAGCAGATCGTACATCTCACGGTCATCTACCATCAGAGCGTCATAAGCATAGTACGCCTTGAACGAGGTCACGCCTGCGTCTGCCATCTCGTGCAACTCGCGGCGGGTCTGCTCGTTCCAGTCAGTAACTGCCATGTGGAAGCCATAGTCACAGGCGCACTTGCCGTCGGCACGCTCGTGCCATACGCGCAGCGCGTCCTTCAGTGTGCCGCCCTTGTCCTGGGTGGCAAAGTCGATGAGCATGGTGGTACCGCCTACCAGCGCAGCTTCCGAGCCGGTCTTAAAATCGTCGGCAGTCACCGTGCCCGAGACCGGCATATCCATGTGGGTATGTCCGTCGATAAAGCCCGGGAATACCAGACAGCCGGTCGCGTCGATGTTGTGATCGCCCGACAGGCCAACGCCTACCTTCTGAATAATGCCGTTTTCGATCAGCAGGTCACCCGGGCGCGTCTCCGCGCCCGTGACCAGCGTACCGTTTTGAATACAGGTCGTCATGGTTTGCTCGCCTCCTCAGCCAAGCACAACATCGATCGCACGACGCAGTTCCTCAGGCAGCAGCGCGAAATCGGTGCCGACCTGGCCATGCCAGCGGTACTTCTCGCGGCCAAGGAAGCCGTCGTTGGTCGAATCGTTGAAATCCTCCTCGCAGGAGAACAGGGTGAATTTGTCCTTATAGGGAATGATGCCGATCGGGCACAGGCAAGCGCAGTTGCCGCACTCGTTGCAGTAAGCATCAATATGAATGGCCATCTTGAGCTCGGGGATGGGATAGTTTGCACGGTTGGGGCAGACATCCACGCAGTTTCTGCACTTGTAGCAGGCTTCCGGGAAGGATTCCGGACGTGCCGGACGCGGACGGTCAGCCTTCTTGTGGTAGTAGTCATCGGCAACCAGTGCGTCACACAGTGCGGTCAGCTTTGCAACGTCTACCTTGGACGGAACGCTCTCGGGCATTGCCTTTGCCAGACGGGTCAGGTTCTTGTAGCCGCCTGCCTTGAGCAGCAGGGTTGCCACGGTGACCGGTGCGATGCCGCAAGCAACAACGTCGGTGATGTTGTGCAGGTCAATACCGCCCGAGAAAGAGATCGGCAGCTCGCCATCGAACGCCTCGCTCAGGATGCGGGCAACGTTGATTGCCAGCGGGAACAGCGGCTTGCCCGACATGTACATTGCATCGCCAGCCAGCTCGCCGCGGCGAATTTGAACCGGAAAGGTGTTGGTCAGCTTGACGCCGAACTCACGGCCGCAAGCCGCAGCCTTCTCGCGCAGACGGCCGAGCATTGCAATCGCATCGTCCAGCTTGAGGTCGTGGTCAAAGTGGGTGGTGTCGAAGGAAATATAGCCGTAGCCCAGATCTTCGAGCAGGGTCTTAACGCGCTCGTAGCCAACGAGGGTCGGGTTGCACTTAATATAGGTATGGAAGCCCTTCTCGGTCAGCAGATAGGACGCGATGCGCTCAATCTCGTCTGCCGGGCAGCCATGCATGGTGGACAGGGTGACAAACTGGGTCACGCACGGGTCAATGCTGCGCACAAAGTCAGCGTCTACATACTCAAACAGGTCGAGGTGCGAAAGCGTCCAGTCGATGCCTTCCTTCCAAGCATCGGTGCTCGATGCGTCACGCATTGTATTGAGGAAACCGTCAACGGTCGGGCTCTGGATTCCCTCGAGGTTATAGCCCACGCTTGCGTGGAACTGGAACTTGTCGTCCAGACCGAACTCACGTGCCAGCAGGTGCAGAATAATGTAAGCGCGGATGTACTCGTCGCGTGCGCCCTCGATGGTCAGCTCGGTGCTCCACTCAATATTGTACGCCTCATCGCCCGTCCAGATGCAGGGCTTCTGGATGCCCAGCTGCTCACCGTACAGAAGCTGTACGGTCTTGAGTTCGAACACACGCGCGCCTGCGCCGAAACCTGCGATCAGGTTCTGTGCCAGCTGGCTGTGCGGGCCGGCAGCGGGGCCAACCGGGCAGGACAGCGGACGGCCGGCCATGGTCATACCGAGATCGGGCACACTGTCTGCGACCGGAACGTGGTACAGCTCTTTCTTCTCACGGAAGTCGTGCAGCGAAGTGGTCAGCAGCTCCGCAAAGGGGATCGCTCTCATCTTGTCACTCATATTTTTCTCTCCTTCTCAAATCTTCATCGCAATGATGTGGTTTCTCTATGCTCTCTTCCATTCAAACAACAAATTCAGTGTGCGCCGAGCGACTTCCACAGGGCATCTGCCTGTGCGCGGCACTCGTGCTGGATCTTCTCCTCGTCGATGCCGACGAGTTCACGATCCTGCATCAGTACGCGGCCGCCGCAGATGGTGATTGTTACGTTGTGGCCGTTCATGCCGAAGGTTATGTGACCGTTGATGTTGTCCGGGCCCAGACGGGTCATCGGACGGTAATCGCACACGATCAGATCGGCGCGTGCGCCCGGACGGATGACGCCGCAGGTATCTCCGAAGTGGCGGTCGGCCAGCTTGGCGTTATTAACGAATGCCATGTCCATGACCTCGCCGAAGCCGATGGATGGATGCTGGTTCATGTGCTTGACCAGCACGTTTGCAGTCTTAACCGACTCCAGAATATCCGAGGTGAAGCCATCGGTGCCAAGGCCAACGGTCACGCCTGCGCCGATGAGCTTCAAAATATCGGTGACGCCAACCGCGTTGCCCATGTTGGACTGGGGGTTATGTACGACTGCCGTGCCGGTCTCGGCCAGCATGCGGCGGTCTTCATCGGTCAGGTAGACACAGTGACCGCAGATGGTCTGCTCGCCCAGAATGCCGTGACGTGCCAGACGGTGTACAACGGTCTCGTGATAGGTGGCGCTGCAATGGTCGCGGTCGTACGCACCCTCGCAGACGTGGATGTGGAAGCCTGCGTCTGTGTGCTCACGCGCAAAGGTCATGGTCTCCTCGGAGATGGTGAACGATGCGTGCATACCGCACATCGCAGCCAGCAGGCCGGACTTATCGGTCTTGCAGTAGTTCTCGAAGCGCTCGTTTTCCAGTACGCTCTGGCGTGCCTTTTCCGCACCGTCGCGGTCGGAAATCTCGTAGCACAGGCAGGCGCGCACGCCCAGGGTGGTAGCGGCCTCGGCGATCTCGTCCAGGCTTCCCTCGATCTCACCGAACGAAGCGTGATGATCGAAAATGGTGGTCACGCCCGAGCGGATGCCCTCGATGAGGGTCATGTACGCCGACATACGGGTCATAGGACGCATCAGGTGACGGTCAATGTTCCACCAGGTTCCCTCGAGCACGCCGGGAAAATCGGTTGCGCAGCTGCCCGGGATGGACAGACCGCGTGCGAAAGCCGAATAGATGTGATGGTGGGCGTTGATGAAGCCGGGCAGGATGATGCCGCCCTTGGCGTCGATGCGCTCGGCGTCGGGATGCGCCTGCTCAAGTGCAGCCGCCGTGCCGACTTCCAGAATCACGCCATCCTCAAACAATACTGCACCCTGTTCCACCATTGGCTGCGCGGCATCCCTGGTCAAAACTGTGCCATTTTTCAATAGCTTTTTCATATTGCCTTCTCTTTTCTCTGTTTCTCACAAATTACTCTTCCATTTATTAGCGTTTTCTACCGAAAACAAAAAGGACGCAAACCCTTCCGGGCTCGCGTCCTCTAAAAATCAGCCGTTTCGAATCTCTCGAATGACCATTTGCGTGCAATAATCGAAATAGGCGTCAATATCGAACGCGGTCGGATCGATCAGGTGCTGGAACGACGCGCCCTCCATCATGGAGGTCATGACCGCCGCCAGCATTTCCGCCCGCTCATCTGGGACTTTAAATTCCTTGAGCATATTTGCAATTTTGCCCCGCCATACGCGGAACGAATCAACGAATGCCGCCTTGACCGCCTCGTCCACTCGAGCCTGTACCCAGAAATCGAGCTCTGCGAAGTCGTATCGCTGGTCGTTGACGATGAACTCACGTTTTTGTCCCCAAAAGACGCCGATGCGTTCAGGAAGAGAACTGCCGCAGCTGGACAGAAGTGCTTCCTGCAACTCCGCGCAGCGGTCAAAGACCTTCTTCTGCACAGCGAGCATCAGCTCGTGCTTGGATTTAAAATAATAATGGATGTTGGATTGGAACATCCCGGCTCGCTCGGCAATGAGCGCCATGCGTGTGCCGCTGATTGTTTTTTCATACACGACGTCGAACGCTGCATCCAGTATGCGTTCTTCGGTGTTTTCTTCACGGGTGTATTTGCCTTCTGTCATAGGCCTCAGTCTCCCTGCGCGCTATATTTTTGGTCAGACAACCAAACTTATATTTTCTTTAGTATACCTGTTTGACAAGCCTCTGTCAAGCGGCGGGGCGCAAATCATAAAACCGGTTTTGTGGAAATACACCAGATTTTGAACGGCGAGAGATAATACTTCTTGTAAATAACAGGGGTACAGAGCAAAAAAATGGCCTGCAAGATTAGCTTTATTGTACCAGACATGATAGAATAGAGTTATAATAAAATATTCTGAGCATATCACTCCTCAGAAGGAGAGGGTCGGGATTTTTTCTCCTATCCCTACAAGAAAGGCGGTGAGGATATATGCTCCCGAGCAACGAAAACCTACCACCCCACCTACGCATCATTTCCAAGCGTGCCCGACTGGAGATCCCGGTCTCCGAGATCCACTTTATCGAGGTCTTTGACTGGAAATGTATTGTGCATTGCAACGCAGGCGTACAGCATGAAACCAACATGCCGCTCAAGGATATCCAAAACCGTCTCCCTTCCGGACAGTTCATCCGCTGCAACCGCAGCTTTCTGGTCAACCTCGACCATGTCTCTTCGGTTGAAAAGGACGCGCTGATCACCGACGGCGGAGCATCTGTCCCCATCTCCATCCGGAGCAGACCCGAAGTCCGGCGTATCTGCGCGGATTATTTTTGGCAAAAGGCAGATATCACCTGATAACCGGCATGGCTCCGGTTTCATGGCCGGAGCGTCTCTATTTCTCAATCGCCGGTTTTCGCAGCGTAAAAAAAGACAGCCCTTTGGCTGTCTTTTTATTTTGTAATGTTGTAAGATTACAGGTTCTCGGTGAAGAACTTGTGCAGTGCCTCGCAAGCCGCTGCCTCGTCTGCACCCTCAACAGTGATGTGCAGTGCGTCGCCCTGCTTTACACCCATACCCATCAGGCTCATCAGACGGGTTGCGTCAACAGCCTTGCCGTCCTTGTGCAGGGTGACCTTGCTCGAAAAGCCCTTAACAACCTTTACCAGCTGGCCCGCCGGACGAGCGTGGATGCCCAGTGCGTCCTGAATCGTGTAATCAAACTCCTTCATATTCCTGATACCTCTCTTTCAGAATCTGTCCCCGAAGGTTAGGGGGTATTCTTATTGTACTGCCTGTTTGCCGTTCCGTCAATGCTGACAGGCAATTTCTCCGCCCCAGCTGCGATAAAATTTTACAAAAAAACCATGCCTTTTGTATCACTTCGTATGTTATAATAAAAATATACCACAAATATACCACAAAGTTTTCAATCCTACTTTAGATAAAGGAGATGTATTCCCCTGAATACCGATACACCGCTTGTCAGCATTATTATCCCGGTCTATAACGCCGCGTCCGACCTCGCTACCTGCATTGAGAGTGTGCGCCGCCAGCGCTACCAGAATATCGAGGTGCTGCTGGTCAACGACGGCTCAAGCGACGCGAGCCTGCAAATCTGCCGCATGTACGCCCAGCGTGACCCCAGATTCTGCGTGATTGACAAAGAAAACAGCGGCGTTTCGGCAACGCGCAATCTGGCCATTGAACGCGCGCGCGGCAAGTACCTGCAATTCGTCGACAGCGACGACTGGCTGGACGCAAACGCCACCCGCCTGCTCGTCGAGCGCGCCGAGGAAACCGGCGCAGATCTTGTCATCTCCCATTTCTGCCGGGTCGTCGATGACAAGATCTCGGTCTACGGATTTTTACAGTCCACCCGCGTCATGGATCAGCGTCTGTTTGCCCGCCATCTGCTCGACGAACCGGCCAGCTTTTACTATGGCGTCATGTGGAACAAGCTCTATCGGCGTAACCTCATTTTGGAGCACGACATCCGCTGCAACGAGGCTTTGCAGTGGAGTGAGGACTTCCAGTTCAATCTAGAGTATATTCGCTATGCCCAGACCTTCTGCGCCCTGCAAACGCCCATCTACTACTATCGCAAGCGCGGCGGCAGTTTGACCGGCGCCCTCACAATCGGACGCACCTTGACCACCAAACTCAATCTTTTTGAGTATTATCGCGCACTTTACACCGGAATTGGTCTGTATGACCAGTTCAAACCGCAGATCTATCGCTACCTCATTGCTTCGGCAAAAGACAACTGAATTTCGTTTTTTCTGCGAATTTTCGCCAGAACCACTTGTCTCCTGGAAGTTTTTGTTATAAAATAAGATAAGTTTCAAGACTCGCACGAGCAGGCGTATTTGGTGGAGGCGAAAAGGGAGGACAATCAATGATTCCAGGATATGAAACAGTTGACCACGACAAGATCGAGCGTATGCTCGCAGCGCGTCTGGAAGCTTTGGGGATTCCGGCTGAGGCACTCGATGCTCCTGTTTCTGATAGTAGTACCCCCCCCCATCCCCGGAGGGGGTTACGCTGCATCAGCTCGTTTGCGATCTCATTGCAGACATACTCACAGAGGCAACGGACGCTGCGCAGCGCGATTTGTATAACCGCCAGCGTGCTGGGCGCATCGCGGCTCAGAAACAAGGGGTAAATCTGGGGCGCCCCAGCAAGAAGTGCTCGGACAAGCGCTTTTCCAAAATTCGTGATCTGTACGAATCGCATCAGATTTCAGCCGAAGAATCTGCCCAAAGACTGCATGTCTCGGTGTCCACCTTCTACCGCTGGCTGCGCGAATCCCGCGAACACGACTGAACACAAAAACGCCGCACCGATTGGTGCGGCGTTCTGTTTTTGTGGTGGGGGGAATTCATCAAAAGACCCGAGCCTTACGGTCGGGTCTGAAAAGCAATATTTTAGTTGATTCCCGGGTTGGACACCGGGAATCAACCGGGGACTTCGCCATACACTCATTCTATCCGCGCACAGCGCGGGAATGAGGATAGTGACCTACGGGCTTTGGGCGGCTGGATCGCGCCGGACCGCAGATCCGGACCCAAGTGTTATCCTTATTTGCTCGTCAGCGGAACATCGTTATAGATATAATCATTCAGCTGCTGAGCAGCCTGTTCCACGTCAAAGACAATGTACTGTCCCTGATTGCCGCCATAACTCCATGCGCCATCAACCGGGATGCGTCCATGTTCGATGGTCGGCATACCGTGCTTGAGCATACCGACTGCGAGGCCGGTAATCTGGGTCAGCGACAGATCCGAGGTCACATATTTGAGCATTTTCGGTGCAAGTTTGATAAGCTCGGGGATAGACAGGCTGCGTACGCGATCAAACATGGCTTCCAGTACGATGCCCTGACGCTCAACACGCCCCCAGTCATCGCCCGTACCGCCCTTGCGGATACGACCGTAGCTCATCGCCTGAATGCCGTTGAGCATCTGCTTGCCGGACTTCTCGACCGGGCATTCGGGCGCACCGGCTGCACGGCAATACTCGCCGATAAACTTATTGAGCTCCTTGATCTCGTTCTCCTTGACGTCGATCTCAACGCCGCCCAGTGCGCCGATGAGGTTGGCCATCTGCGAGAAGTCTACCTGCACAAAGTGCTCAATATCCAAATCAAAGTTCTGGTTGATCGTGCGGATGGCCAGCGCAGGCCCACCGTAGCTGTACGAGTGGTTGAGCTTAGCCTCTCCGTGTCCGTCGATTTCAACCTTAGAGTCGCGCATGAGCGAGGTAATCTTGGCCTTGCCGCGGCTGCTGTCCAGCGACAGAACCATCATGCAGTCCGACCGTCTGGTGCCATCGTTATCCGCGTCGACACCGAACAGCGCGATATTGGTCACGCTGCTGTCGCCCTTGTCACCCACTGCAAGGTCAGCGCCTCGCAGCGACTCGGTGTCCCGGTTATACTGAAGGCCGGTGATGAGCCCAAAGCCTGCCCGCACGCCGAAAAACAGCACTACGGCCACGACAATCAGGGTCAGCCAGCGTCGTATAATCCGGAACAGCCGCCGCGCACTCATCTTACTGATCCTCGAAAGCCATGTCGATGTAGGCCTGAGTGACCTCGATCAGACGCAGCGTATTGGTGTAGTGAACGTGACCAACCGGCATACCAGCGGTAACGGTGATGATGTCGCCCTGCTGTACCTTGCAAGCCTCAACAGCTGCGCGAACAGCCTGGGTGTACAGCTCGGTACCGGAGTTAACCTGCTTGATCAGCACCGGGGTAACGCCCCAAGACATGGTCATGCGGTGGAAGGTCTTCTCGCAGTAGGTTGCACCAACGATGCTGGTGCCCGGACGGAAGGAAGAAACTGCGTAAGCAGTGGAACCGGACTGAGTAACAGCAACGATGCACTTTGCCCCCAGATCAGCAGAGGTAGTGCAGGTTGCGTGTGCGATTGCATTGGTCTTGCGCTCGCCCTTCATGTTCATTTCCTTGAACTCGTCACGGGTAACGCGGCGGCGATCATAGTGGATGGTTGCCTCAGCGTTGGATGCGATCAGGGACATGGTGCGAACGGTCTCAGCCGGGTACTTACCGACAGAGGTCTCACCGGACAGCATGATTGCGGAAGTGCCGTCGAATACTGCGTTTGCAACGTCGGAAACCTCGGCGCGGGTTGCACGCGGGTTCTTGGACATGGAGTCCAGCATCTGGGTTGCAGTGACAACGCGCTTGCCGTTTGCAATTGCGGTCTTGATCAGGTGCTTCTGAATCTCAGGCAGCTCGTAGAACGGTACCTCAACACCCAGGTCGCCGCGGGCAACCATCAGACCTGCACACTCGGACAGGATCTCGCGGATGTTGTTGACGCCTTCCATGTTCTCGATCTTTGCGATGATCTGAACATCCTCCTGACCGTACTCCTTCAGGATTGCCTTGATGTCCAGGATATCCTGCTTGGTGCGAGTAAAGGAAGCTGCGATGAAGTCAATGCCCTGCTGCAGACCGAAGATGATGTCTGCGCGATCCTTCTCGGATACGAAAGGCATGTTCAGCTTGATGCCCGGAACATTGATGGACTTACGGTTGGAGAGCGGACCGCCGTTGAGCGCCTTACATACGATATCGGTGCCGTCCTTGATCTCCTGAACCTCGAACGCGATCAGACCGTCGTCGATCAGGATGCGGGTGCCGGGCTGTACGTCTCTCGGCAGGCCCTCGTAAGTGATGGAAACGATGCTCTCGTCGCCCTCAACCTCACGGGTGGTCAGGGTAAAGGTCTGGCCGTCCTGAATCTCGATCTTGCCGTTCTTGTAAGTCTTGGTGCGGATCTCGGGACCCTTGGTGTCGAGCATAATACCGATGGGCAGGCCCAGCTCTGCACGGCACTCCTTAACCAGATCCATTCTCTGCTTGTGCTCTTCGTGCGAACCGTGGCTGAAGTTCATACGGGCAACGTTCATACCCGCCAGCATCATATCCTTGAGTACCTGCTTATCATCGGTTGCAGGGCCGAGCGTACAGATAATTTTTGTTCTGCGCATCATAAAAACATCTACCTCACTTCGTTATAAACAAATCAACAAAAACCGTATAATAAAATTATTTTTTAACCTTACACATTTTATCATTTTACCGCGTTCTTTGCAATGTATTCCTCAGCGCTCACGCATCCAAACTTTCATTTTTTCCACCTTGTTGAAAATTCCCCTGCTTTGGCTGGGCCGATTCGTGAATTTTGCCCCTTCGCACTTGCCACTTTTGCACGATTCGGGTATAATAAAGATATCTTTTGATTACATTTTGAGACATGAATTTCTGAAAGGAGACCGGAAATATGTCCAACTCCCCTGTTTTGGTGATTATGGCTGCCGGTATGGGTTCGCGCTACGGCGGCCTCAAGCAGATCGATCCGCTCGGTCCGAACGGTCAGATCATTCTCGATTATTCCATCTACGACGCGTATCGCGCCGGCTTCCGCCGCGTGATTTTCATCATCAAACCCGAGCTGACCGAGTCCTTTGAGCAGGCCATCGGCAGCAAGGCGCGCCGCTTGATGCAAGTCGATTACGTTTATCAAACGCTGTCTGCGATTCCGGACGATTTAACCGTTCCCGAAGGCCGTGAAAAGCCGCTCGGCACCGGTCACGCGGTCTACTGTATTCGCGACACGGTTGACGCTCCCTTTGCCGTCATCAACGCCGATGATTTCTACGGCGCTGACGCATTCCAGAAGATGTACAACTTCCTGTCCGAGGCTGCCGACGACGACAAGTACCGCTACTGCATGGTTGGTTACGCTGTCGAGAATACCCTGACCGAAAACGGTACGGTTTCCCGCGGTGTATGCACCACCGATGCCGACGGTTTCCTGTCCGACATCATCGAGCGCACCAAGATTGCCCGCGAGGCTGACGGTGTCATCCGCTTCACCGACGGCGAGGGCGGCGAAATCGCTCCCGGCACCCCGGTTTCCATGAACCTCTGGGGCTTCACCCCCTCCTTCCTGCGTGAACTGGACGCGCAGCTGCGCGACTTCTTCGCCGGCAAGCTGCTGACCGATCCCATGAAGGCCGAGTTCTACCTGCCCGCTGCGGTCGATACCCTCATCCGTCAGGGTAAGGCGACTGCCAAGGTGCTGACCACGAGCGCAAAGTGGTTCGGTGTCACCTATCAGGAGGACAAGCCCACCGTACAGCAGGCGCTGCGCGCGATGACCGAAGCCGGACAATACCCTGAGGATCTCTAAACGCCTATGAACACCAACACTCCCGTCGATTTCAGCGTATACTTCACCAAACTGCGCGATAACATGGAAAACGGTCTGGATGATGCCTTTCAGTCGGTGCATAACGTATCGGTCGAAGGTCGCCTGACCGCTCTGCACGCTTGGTTTGAAAGCTACGCCGAGCAGAAGGTACTCGGCCTCATCTCGGTCGGCGCATCCACCCTGCACAGCAACGAACACCGCCTGCTCTTCTCCGTCCCCCATCTGGACAAGGACACGCTCGAAGACTGGTGGCAGTACGCGCTGACCCTCCAGAAAAATCTGGTCAAGCCCGACCCACACCACCTGTTCACGCTCATTAGCGTCGTTCTGGTCTGCCGTGAATGTGACCCGGCCGCGCTGCGCCGTCTGCGCCGCTATGCCAGCGAGGTAAACTACCGCGCGCCCGAGAGCGGCTGGTCGTCCATCCGTCTGGCCGTCATCGATGCCTCTTCCGGCAAGATTCACGCCAACCGTCTGGGCGCTCCGCTCGTCAACCTCCTGCGTCCGGCTCTTCCCTGATTTTTCCCCGTTTTTTCCCCGTTTACCCTTGCAAAGCATACATTTTTGTGCTATGATGACAGATATGCAAATGCGCCCTTTCCTGGGCCTGACTCGAGATAGAATCTAAAGCAATAGTTTCGGAGGAATGAAAATGGGTACCCTGAAGTTAGTCCTTTCCATCGTGGAAGTCATTGCCTGCGTATTCCTGACCGTCGTCGTCCTGCTCCAGCAGGGTGCTCGTCAGGGTCTGTCCGGCTCGATCGCCGGCGGCGCAGACACCTTCTTCGGCCAGTCCAAGGCAAGCAATATGCAGCGCACGCTGTCCCGTCTGACCACTGCCATCGGCGTCATCTTCGTCGTCATCGCAGTCGTTATGAACTGTATCTGACATGAAGTTGCTTCTTGCCGTATTCTTCGCCGCGTTCGCCGTATGCGCCCTGCTCGTCATCTTCTTCCAGATGAAGTACGGCCGTCTGACCGGCCCGAACAGCGAAACGGCCAAACTCGGCACGGAATCCCCTGCTGCTAAGAAATGCCGCCATTATGCGGTGTGCAGCGCAGCGGCCGCAGCCATCTTCCTGATCGCTGCCTGTGCCATCGGCGCAACCCTGCGCTAACGAATAAGAGTCAAAAAATACCCCGTCTGGCATGCCAGACGGGGTATTTGCATATCTGAAACTATTTTTATCCGTGCCGATTGGCAATCCATCGCTTGACCGCTTTCCACTCCGCGGGATGATAACACGCCAGACCATCTACGCCCAGCGCTTCCCCATCCGGCCAAATAAGCGGCTCTCCAGTCTCGAGCGTGTGCCCAAAGACTGTCATCGATACCCAGCGCATGCCGATTACCTCGCTGCCCGGTGCAAACGTCTGTCCCCGTTTTCGGTCGTACAGAAAAATATACGCCATCTCGTCATCCAGTCCGCCATCCGGCCGCGCATAGCGCTGGTGACAGGGCGCATCCAACATGGTCAAATCGTCCGGTTCAACCATTAAGCCGCATTCCTCCCGTGCTTCGCGTACAATCGCCTCGCGCGGCTGCTCACCCGCACCGATATGACCAGTCGCCGCCTGATCGTACCGTCCCGGATACAGCGGACGGTCGAGCGCACGGCGCTGGAGCCATACGCCCGGCACGCCATCCTGGGTTTCCATCACCCACAAGTGTACGACTGCGTGCCGCAGTCCCTGACGATGCACGACTGCGCGCGGCTGATCACCGCACGCGCGTCCCTGCGCGTCCAGCACGGTCAAATACTCACCGTCTGCCGCACGCCGTCCGGCAATCAAGTTGAGCTTTTCTGTCCGTGTCAGCTTCTTGAGTGCCGCTTCATAGCCCAGCGCCTCCGAGCGATCGTCAAACACCTCGCTGAATGCCAGCTTGACCGGCGCACGTCCGCGCGTGTACTTGGCACCTCGTCCACTGTTGTGTGCTGCGAGGCGTGCAGTCAGGTCATTTGTCCAGCCGGTGTACAGCGTACCGTCTGCGCATTCTAATATATATACGTATTCCATGCGTATTTCCTCAGCAATTCCAATCTACCTGCACCGGGTCTGCTTCATCCGATACCATGACCTATTCCAGCGCCTGCAATAAGCGCTCAAACTCAACACGTGCACGGCTGTCATAGTCGGCTGCCGACCGTTCCAGGCCTAAATCGTGATACGCCGCAGCGGCCGCGCCATAAAAACAAAACCCCAACGCATTGGCCGGCGTCTGAAGCACACCACAAGCGGTCACAATCGCCCGTGCTGCCGCCTGCGCCGCCGGTTCGGTCATGCGCTGCGCCAGTCCTCGCCCCTCCCGCAGCTGTTCTTTCAGCTGCTTTTGGGTCGCCTTCCCTTCCAGACATGCCCGAACCGTGTCCAGCAGTTGACTTAAACAAAGGTCTGTCGGATCAGCTGCCTGCGCAATCGGCAGATACCAGTTTTTCACACATTCTGCCGCCCAACGCGCAAGAGTTGTCTTGCTCTGGGTTTCAATCTGCCGCATGAGTGTCACGATCTCCGCATCATCGGCCTTGCCCAGCATCTTCCTCAATTTTGCCATGCACTTTCCCTCTTCTCTGTCACAGAAAACAAAAAGACACCTCCAGGTGTCCCTACACAACAGCTCTTAACCTCGCAGCACTGCACAAACAGCACACTGTACTTCTTCCCTCTTCACTATTACCTATTCCCTCCAAAAATCCCGGGCAGGCAGAAGAAGTAAGTGAAGGGTGAATAGCGAATATGTAATAAGTAAAAATCCCGAACGCTGTCGCATTCGGGATTTTTGGTGCAGATGGTGGGACTTGAACCCACACGCCCTTGCGAGCACTAGCACCTGAAGCTAGCGCGTCTGCCATTCCGCCACATCTGCATTTTTTCTTTTGAGGCGTCGCTATCAGCAACATCATTTATTATACACGCTTTTTACGAAATTGCAAGCATTATTTTTCAATTTGTCGAAAAAATTTTTTGAAGGGTTTTCCGCTCCCTCATCGTCAGTACCCGACCAGCCAGTATTTAGTCACTTACTACGGTGTAAGAGAACGGAAAATCCATCTTTTCGCACGGAAATCCAACCGAAAGCGAGGTGCCAAAGCCCACGAATGCTTCTTCCTGCCAGTTTTCTCCCTGTGCGCCATACGCTCCCGCTGTGCCATCGTGGAGCAGATGCACGGTAAACGGTCTGCCTGTATGCGCTGCAATGCGCTCGCTCAAATAACGGTCATACGGCTGGGGTACGTGTCTGAGCTTGCCATATCCACCGCGCGACACAAAACAGCCCTCGTGTACATAGTTCGCGATGCTGATGACCGCCGTATCACAGACTGCACCGCGCGCAGTCACGGCATCCAGCATTTCCAGCACGGTACGCTCGATAAAGTCAGACAGCGCATACGCAGCCTCACGCTCGGCGCAGTCGCTCTCGCACTCCCACTGCGTCCACTCGGAAGCCTTTCGCATGCAGGTATGCACCACAAAGTTTCCGTCCTCACGCAGCACATATCCACGCTTGACATAACTGTGGCCGAAGTCAAATACCAGCGCATCCTTGCCCAGAAACGCCGCGTACTTGGCCGCACCAATGAGCGAAATCACTGCCGGGTGTGCCGTCAGGCGCAGTTCAATGCCCGAAAGGCCGCGAGATTCCAGATTGCGGCGCACAGCCTCGGTCAAAATCGCCCCGATCGGTCCGTGCAGCAGCCCACCCGCCAGATAAAACCGGCGAATCCCCTGCCAAAATGCCCAGTGCTCCGGGGCCCAGTCCGACCGCTCACAGTGTTCCTGTCCGCCCTTGAGCGTCCAGAAAATCGAGCCGATATCATCTGCAATCTGCGCAACCAGCGCACGCGCGGAAGAAGCATATTGGGGATCGATCAGACAGTCCACAAACCGTGCCTGCCAGTCTCCATCGTTCTCTAGCCCCTGTGCCGCCAGATATTCACACACAATGCGATGAATCGCCTTGGAAGAACAGCGCGTCTTAGCCGTGTCGTCCACACACAAAATGGGCAGCTTATTGAGTGAAGCATGCAGCATCAGATATCCGTCTTTCAAAAATGGATTCACCATCTGGTTCACCGTCCTATGCACTGCCCAACCGGGTCAATTCGGCCTGTTTTCGGCCATCCTTCCTAAATTTGAATAGACAAAACGGCGCGTTTACACACGCCGCCCAGCTATCATTCTTTCAATTATCCTTTGCAGGGTTCCATTCTTTTCAAAACGCTACTGCGTTTTAAATATGCAATCCCGCAGGGTTCAAGTCTTGTCCGAACTGCTGCGCAATTACATTCTACAATGCAGCTACGGACAGACTTCTATGATAATTTTGGTGCGGGTAACAGGACTTCAAAACACTACTGTGTTTTGAATGTGAAATCCCGCAGGGTTCAAGTCCTGTCCGAACTGCTGCGCAAACACAACCTGCACTACACACTCGAAAAGACTTGTTGTGAAAAACATGGTGCGGGTAACAGGACTTCAAAACACTACTGTGTTTTGAATGTGAAATCCCGCAGGGTTCAAGTCCTGTCCGAACTGCTGCGCAAACACAACCTGCACTACACACTCGAAAAGACTCGTTGTGAAAAACATGGTGCGGGTAACAGGACTTGAACCTGCACGTCTGGGACACCAGAACCTAAATCTGGCGCGTCTGCCAATTCCGCCATACCCGCATATTGTTTTTTTATTATACGATATCCGCCGCCATTTGTCCAGCACCGAAACCAAAAAACCATTCTGCCGTTCTTCTTTACTCACCCTATTTCCTCCCAAAACACAAAAAACGCGGGAAACCCCCGCGTTTCTCGACATTTTTATCCTTATACTTTCACTCGATCGGCTATCCCGTGCATGCCATCCTTGCGAAAACCCGGATGTTTGAACACCTGAACAACCAGCGGAATGACCATCAAAATCCAGACGATCGGCTCGGCAATAATGACACCAAAATATGCCAGTTTGGGTGTCAAGAACAGTACAACTGCCACTTTGCCGAAGAGCTCAATCCCGCTCGACAGAAGCGGTGTCCAGCGATCACCCACACCCTGAAGCGCATTGCGCAGAATGGAAATCGCTGCCGTGACAAAGTAAAACAGCGTATCGACCCGCAGATACAGGCTTGCGGTATCGATCACCTCCTGGTTTTCCGTACCGGTCACCATGCGGATGAGCATAGGCACCACGGTGTAGCTGAGCACGATCACAACCGCGCAGGCCGTCCACGCAATGCACAGCGCCAGCCAGAGACCCTTGCGAATACGATCGGGACGGCGTGCACCGAAGTTCTGACTGCAATAGGTCGCCATGGTCGCACCCAGTACCGACATGGGCAGCATAAACAGCTCGGTCAAACGACGCGCCGCCGTGTGTGCGACAATAATACTCTCACCAAAGGTATTGATGACACCTTGAAGCACGACCGAACCGATATTAACCAGACAGTACATGAGCGCCATGGACAGACCAGCACCATATAACTGGGCAGCCATGTGACGCGTGACGCGGAAGTCCGCACCGCGCGGCCACAGTTCCGGATACCTACGATGAGCATAGACCAGACAGCACACAACCGACACTGCCTGCGCTGCAACGGTCGCCAGTGCTGCACCCTGCACGCCCAGCTGGAACACACCGACACACAAGAGGTCAAGTCCAACGTTGAGCACTGAGGCGAGCACCAGGAAAATCAGCGGTGTCACCGAGTCACCCACCGCGCGAAGTGTAGCCGCCGAGGCGTTATAGAGCATGGTTGCCAGCATGCCGAGCAGAATGATACGAAAATAAGCTGCCGACTGCGCGAGCAGGTGCTCAGGCGTGTTGAGTAGGCGCAAAATCTGCGGCAGAAAGGCTACGGTGAGCACGGTGAGCGTGAGCGCAGTCATAACAGCCAGTACAAAGATCGAACCCACCGACCGACGGACTTCGTCCCGATCTCCAGCACCAAAATAACGCGCCGGAATCATGGCAAAACCGGTCGTCAGTCCTGTCATCATGCCGATCACCAGACTGTTCAGTGAGCCGGTCGCACCGACCGCCGCCAGCGCGGTATCGCCCAAAAAGCTGCCCACGATGCGCGTATCCGCCAGATTGTAGAATAACTGAAACAGATTTCCGATCAAAATTGGAATGGCAAAGCCTACGATAAGCGGTAAGGGCTTGCCCTTGGTCAAGTCTTTCACGTTGTCCCTTCCTTTGGTGTAAAATCAAAAAAAGTGTCGGTGGAAACCGACTGTATCAGTATAAGCGCATTGTCTGTCGCTTTCAATATGCGATTTTACCGAATTTTTACACAATTTGCTTCCATTCGCGCATATCTGCATATACTATATTCAGCCACACCCAATCAATACTATCAGAAAGGGGACTGTATCGCATGCCGAGCAAATGGAAGCAATTTCTGCACGGATTGTACCAATCTAATCTGTATTATAATCTGCTCAACCGACCGGATACCGCTGCAAAAGTGCACAAACGCGAGCGCTGAGCACCCAACAAAAAAACGTCCCGTTAGGGACGTTTTTTTGTTTATTTACTCGGTACATCTCGCTTCATAATCTCATCCCATGCACCCTCGTTCTTCTGTTCCAGCACGCGGATCATGTGGTAAAACAGGTCGCTGATAGGCGTGGGCACACCATATTCCCGTCCCAAACGAGACAGCGTTCCCGAAAACATTTCCACTTCGGTCGGTCTGCCCGCCTCGATGTCCTGCAAGGTAGACGGCTTGCCCCACGCAGGCACACACTTTGCCATCTCGCGCTGGCGGATGAGATCATCCTCGCCAAGATCGACGCCCATGCACTGTGCAACCGCGATGACCTCCCGGCAAGATGCCTCGCGAATCCAGTTTGCGTCGTTTCCGTCCTCATACCACGCGGCATAGGGAATGCCCAGAATGGCCGCAGACTGGTTCTCGCTGACGTTCGCCATGTACTTTGCCCACTTAATCCGAATCATATCGTCCGGATTTTCGTAGTGCAGTCCAGCGCGGTCAAACAGTTCCTGCACCCGTGCGACGCGGTCGCTGATTGCGTGGTTGTTGGCTTCACCGAAATAATAGGTGCCCAAATTAGGGTCATAGGTACACACGCCGTTCTGCATGAGGACAGCGCGGCGAACCATACCGTAAATCACATGCTCCCAGCCGTAAACCTCTGCAATCATCTTCTCTGCGCTGATGCCGTTGAGAAAGGGCAAAATAATGGTGTTTTCACCGACCTGACCAGCAATGTCCTGAATTGCCTGCTCAAGTCTGCCAAATTTGACAGTCACGATCACAAGGTCGGCCGGTGTGGTCTGCTCTCCCGGCGACACGATCTGAAAATGGCAGTTTTCACCATTGATGGTCACGCCCTGCTGCTCCAGCCGTTCCCGGCGTGCGCCGCCCGCGATGACCCGGAAATTTTCATAACCAACCGCGCGGCATAATTCGCGCGACAGCGAGCAGCCAATACCGCCCAATCCGATCAGCGCTACCGTTTTGATCTGTTCCATCTGAAACGCCCCCTAAAAAGTCATGTTTTTCGTCTTATTATATCATATCCCGCGTCCAGTGACAACGCGTATTCACGTCTGTCCCTTTTAACACCACATATTTTATGATATACTTTGTAGTATATTGGCTGATTGCAGCCTTTTTCCACTCATCAGGCGGGTTCTGGCTTCCCGCCGTACATTTTGGAGCGATTGACCGATGAAAAAACTTGTTATTGGCATTTTAGCCCATGTCGACGCGGGCAAAACCACGCTGTCCGAAGGGCTTTTATATCTTTCCGGTGCGCTGCGCCGTCGCGGACGTGTCGACCACAAGGATGCATTTCTGGACACCGACGCGATTGAACGCGAGCGCGGTATCACGATTTTTTCCAAGCAGGCCGTCTTCCCGCTCGAAGACGACGTACAGGTCACCCTGCTGGATACCCCTGGTCACGTAGACTTTTCAGCCGAGATGGAGCGCACCTTACAGGTGCTCGACTGCGCCATTTTGGTCGTGAGCGGTACTGACGGCGTACAGGGTCACACGCTGACGCTGTGGCAGCTGCTCGAGCGGCGCGGCATTCCGACCTTCCTGTTCGTCAACAAGATGGACTTGCCGGGCGCCGACCGCACCACGCTGCTTGCCGACCTGCAAACCCAGCTGTCCGACGGCTGCATCGACTTTTCTGACACGCCGGACGCGCTCTACGAGGCGCTTGCAACGACTGACGAAGAACTACTCGACCGCTATCTTGCAGGCGAGATGCCGACCGACACACAGATTGCCGATCTGATTGCCTCCCGCCGTGTCTTCCCCTGCTTTTTTGGCGCGGCGCTGCCACTCGACGGCGTGCAGGAATTTCTGGACGGTCTGTCGCGCTTTGCGCGCATCCCCGACTATTCGGACGACTTCGCCGCCCGTGTTTTTAAGATCACCCGCGATGAACAAGGTGCACGCCTGACCCATTTGAAGATCACAGGCGGCAGTCTGACCGTGCGCAGCGCGATCTCAGGCGAGACTCGCGGCGAAAGCTGGCAGGAAAAGGTCAGCCAGATTCGCATTTACTCGGGCACACGCTTTCAGACCACCGACCGTGCCGACGCGGGCACGGTATGCGCGGTGACTGGTCTGACCCAGACCTATCCCGGTCAGGCGCTGGGCGCTGATCCAGGTGGTGAAGCCGCGGTGCTCGAACCGGTTCTGACCTATCGCGTGCTGCCGCCTGACGGCTGCGACAGTCACACCTTGCTGCAAAAACTCCATCTGGTTGAAGAGGAAGACCCGCTCTTGCGTGTGCTGTGGAGCGAAGCGCTCGAGGAAATCCACATTCAGCTCATGGGACAGGTGCAGCTCGAGGTACTCACCCGACTGCTCGACGAGCGGTTTGGTCTGGCGGTCACCTTCGATCAGGGCAACATCGTATACAAGGAGACCATCCAAAACCCGGTCATCGGCATCGGTCACTTTGAGCCGCTGCGCCACTATGCTGAGGTACATCTGCTGATCGAACCCGCCGAGCGCGGCAGCGGCATCACGCTGGACACCCGCTGTCCGGCTGACCAGCTCGACCCGTCCTATCAGAGACTCATCCTGACCCACCTCGCCGAGCGCGAGCATCCGGGTGTGCTGACTGGTGCGCCGCTGACCGACGTGAACATCACGGTGCTGGCCGGACGGTCGCACGTTAAGCACACCGAGGGCGGTGACTTCCGACAGGCGACCTACCGTGCGGCGCGTCAGGGACTGATGCAGGCGGAGAGCGTGCTGCTCGAGCCGTGGTACGCCTTTACGCTGCGCGTGCCGCAGGGCAATGTTGGTCGCGCAATGACCGACATCCAGCGCATGAGCGGTACCTTTGAATCACCCACCCAGCAAGGCGAGTTCGCCGTGCTGACCGGTGAGATTCCGGTTGCATCGGCACGCGGCTACGCTGCCGAGGTCACCGCATACACCAGCGGACGCGGTCAGCTGTCGTGCACGCTGCTCGGCTATCGTCCGTGCCACAATGCCGAAGAAGTCATCGAGGCTGCAGGCTACGACCCCGACCGCGATGTAGATAACCCGACCGGCTCGGTCTTCTGCTCACATGGTGCGGGCTATCTTGTCCCCTGGAATGAAGTCCCCGCACACGCGCACGTCGATTCTGGTCTGTCGCTCGCGCCCAAGGAAGAACCCCAGCGCACGCCGCAGCGTGCAGCGGTCTGGTCAGGCGGCAGCGGACTGGATGCCGAGCTGGAAGAAATCTTTGTGCGTACCTACGGCCCGATCAAAAACCGTGGACTGGATGCGTTCCGGCAGAGCCTCAAGCGCACACCGCCGCCGTCGGTCGACAATCTCTCACGCATCAAGCCCGACGACTACCTGCTCGTTGACGGCTACAACATCATCTTTGCATGGGATGAGCTCAAAGCCCTCGCCGACGACGATCTGGACGCTGCTCGCTCGGCACTCATCCACCTGCTGAGCAACTATCAGGGCGTCAAAAAGTGTCATCTCATTCTGGTCTTTGACGCCTACCGCGTCAAGGACAATCCCGGTTCGATCGAGAAGGTGCACGGCATCCACGTAGTCTACACCAAGACCGCCGAGACCGCCGACATGTACATCGAGAAAGCATCCTACGACCTATCCCGCGCTCACCGCGTCAAGGTTGCCACCTCGGACGGTCTGGAACAGGCTATCATTCTGGGTCACGGCTCAGAGCGCATGACGGCAAACGAACTCAACTGGGAAGTCCGTGCCGCCTGCCAACAGATCGAGGACTTTCTGCGCCATCAGTGACCTTACCCTATGCCAAATGCTTATAGCGCACGGTGCTTTTCATTGGAAATCGCATCGAGCTTGGTAAAGTTCCGGACTGCGCGCTCGATTTCTCCAATTTTTCGCACACGCTGTCGGTCAAAGCGCCCCGGTAAGCTATGGCAAACCGGATGCGTTCCAACTATTCCATTCGGTTATACCCCTTCTATTGACATTCGCCCGGCTGCGGGCTATCATAAGGCTAACCAATCAGTTCAGTGCCCATCCACAGGGGATGGGATAATAGGAAATCGGGTGCAAATCCCGAGCGATCCGGTCACTGTGAAACGGGAGCGTCTCCGTAAAAGCGCCATTGTCCGATGGACGAGAAGGCACGGAAACGCTGTGAACGTAAGCCAGGAAGCCTGCTGAACTGTGCTGGTGGGAACTTCCGCAGAAAGCGTCCCGCCGGCCGGTGCGCCGATTTGCGGTGCCGGTCTGCCAGCTTTCGCCCTGTTCTCACCGAACAGGGCTTTTTTGTGCCCCAAATCGACAAAAGTCAAAGGAGATCGATCACCAATGAACCTCGGAAAACGCCTGTTAGCCGGCGCACTCGGTCTGTGTCTTGCCTTTTCGCTCACCGCCTGCGGCGGCAGCAGCCAGGGCACGCAATCCACCACACCTTCTACATCCGAGACGACGACGCAGTCGTCCGGCTATCCCCTGACCGTCACCACCTACAACTACGCGCGGCAGCCGGTGGAAGAAACCTTTGAAAAGGCGCCCGAACGCGTATGGGCACAGGGTCAGGATAACATCGAGATCCTGCTCGCACTCGGTCTTGCCGACAAGATCGTAGGCGCATGCGGCCTGGACGGTGCAGTCCGCGCCGACTTGCAGGATGAATTTGAGACCATCAACTATTATGATACCTTCCCCGGCAAGGAGACCGTGCTCGGCCTTCAGCCCGACTTCATCACCGGCTGGTACAGCACCTTTGACGACAAGCGCATGGGTGACGTTGGATTCTGGCACGAACGCGGCGTGAACACCTACATGGCGCTCAACAGCGCATGTCGCGGTTCGTCGACCGACGCGCCCCAGACGATCGCCGAGGAGATGGAAGACATTATGACGCTGGGCAAGATCTTCGGCGTAGAAGATCGCGCACAGCAGCTTGTGGACGAGATCCAGGACGAACTGGTCAAGATCCAGGACTATGTAAAGGACAAAGAGCCGCCGCGCATCGCCATTCTGGAAGATGAGGGTGACAGCTACCGCGTGTACAGTCACACAACGCTGGGCGGCAACGTCGCGGAGCAGGTGGGTGCCGTGCTTGCCGTCGGTGCAGACGACAACACGGCGAACATCTCGGCCGAAGAACTGATTTCTGTCAACCCCGATGCCATCTTTATGGTCTGGTATGAGGGCTATACAGTCGGTGAGACCGACTACGCAGGCGATCAGGTCATCGAACTGCTCACCAAGAACCCCAAGTTCGCCTCGCTCAGCGCGGTACAGAACGGCAAGGTCTTCCCCATCAACCTGTCGGGCATCTATTGCAGCGGCATGCGCACGCTGGACGGTGTGCTGGACTTCGCGCAGGCACTCTACCCCGACCTGTACCCGGATGCCAAATAAGCCATGAACCAAAACGGAATACTTCGCGGTCGACCGACCTATCTGTTGGTCATCGCGCTTCTGACTGCTGCCGTCCTGCTCTCGCTTGCGGCAGCGGTCACCCTAGGCTCGGTAGACATCTCCATCGGAGAGGTCTACCGCGTCATTTTGTTTAAAACCTTTGGCGTAGGTGACCCGGCGGTCTACGGCGCAGGCGCGGTCAGTGACATTGTGTGGTTTGTCCGTCTGCCCCGACTGGTACTCGCCGTCGGTGTGGGTATGTGCCTGTCGCTTGCCGGCGTGGTCATGCAGGCCATCGTGCGCAATCCCTTGGCCGACCCCTACGTGCTCGGCGTGTCCTCGGGCGCGTCGCTCGGCGCTTCCCTCGCCATTCTGACCGGTGTGGGCACCGGTCTGCTCGGTGCCAACGCACCCGGTGTGCTGGCATTCATCGGTGCATTCGCCGTATCAGTCGCCGTGGTCGCACTGGCAAACCTCGGCGGACGCGCCAACGCGGTCAAATTACTGCTCGCCGGTACCGCGCTGTCGTCGGTGTGTGCAGCCTTCTCCAACTTCCTGCTCTACCTGTCGGCAAGCGCCAACGCCGCCCAGACGCTCATGCGCTGGACGATGGGCAGTCTGGCCGGTGCCGAATGGCCGACCAACATCCCTATTCTGGTCATCAGCCTGCTCGGACTGCTCTTTTTCTGGAGTCAGTTCCGCACGCTCAACCTCATGCTGCTCGGTGACGACACCGCGCTGACGCTGGGCGTCGATCTGCACCGCAGACGGCTTGCCTATCTGCTCGTCGCCTCGCTGCTCGTCGGCTGCGCGGTCTACACCGCAGGCATCATCGGCTTTGTCGGACTGGTCATCCCGCACATCGTGCGCATCCTGTTCGGCTCCGACCATAAAAAGATTGTCCCGATCTCAGCGCTGCTCGGTGCAATCTTCCTCTTGTGGGCAGATGTGCTCTGCCGCGTGCTCATCCCGGGTGCTGAGCTGCCCATCGGCGTGCTCACCGCCATGATCGGCGCACCCTGCTTTATCTGGCTCATGATACGCCGCAAATACGGCTTTGGAGGTGGAGACTGATGGAAATTCGTACCGATGACCTGCACGCCATGCTGGGCGGCACAGAGATTCTGCACGGCATCGACTTTACCGCCGGTGACCGCTCACTGGTCGGCGTGATCGGCCCCAACGGGTCGGGCAAGTCCACGCTGCTCAAGTGCATCTACCGCGTACTCAAGCCATCCGAGGGCGCGGTTTTTGTGGACGGTCAGCCGCTTTCCGAATACCGTGTCCGCGACTCCGCCAAAAAAATCGCCGTGCTTGCGCAGCACAACTTCTATAACTTCGAGTTTACCGTGCAGGATGTCGTGCTCATGGGACGCGCGCCGCACAAACGGGCGCTGGAACGCGACTCGGCAGCCGATTTCAAGATCGTGCACGAGGCAATGGAGCGTGTTGGCGTTGCCCCGCTGCGTGACCGCCTGTTTTCCACCCTGTCCGGCGGTGAGCAGCAGCGCGTTCTGCTCGCCCGCGCCTTCGCCCAGCAAACGCCCTGCCTGATTTTGGACGAGCCGACCAACCATCTGGACATCAAATATCAGCTGGAACTGCTCGACCTGGTGCGCAGTCTAGACCGCACGGTCATTGCCGCCATCCACGACCTGAACATCGCCGCCATGTACTGCGACACCATTTTTGTCATGCAGTCCGGCCGCATCGTCGCCGCAGGCGCTCCGCGCGACGTACTCACCCGTTCGCTCATCCGGTCGGTGTACGAAGTAGACGCCGATGTGTTCACCGACTCCGACGGTCTGTTGCGCGTGCTGTTTTATCCCCAGTCTCTTGTGTAAAATCGGTCTTCTTGTCGATTACAGTAGGCTTTCGTCTCATCCTGTGATATGATAAAGGAAACTCACACCTCCCACGGAGACCGTTTTTATGAAACTCGCTTTAATTTTTCCCGGTATCGGCTACCACGCAGACAAACCGCTGCTCTATTACAGCACGCGACTGGCACGCAATGCCGGATTTGACATCCGCACTATAAATATGATCCATTCCCCGACGATGCGCTGGGTTCCAGAGAGCGCATGATCGAGTGCGTACGGCAGGCACTGGACGCTGCCGAAGCGCAGTTTGGCAGTATTGACTTTACCCAGTGCGAAGAACTGCTCTTTATCTCCAAGAGCATCGGCACCGCGGCTACTTCCCTGTTTGCCGACCGTCACGGCCTGACACCCTTCCACTTTTACTTTACCCCTGTGGATGCATCCCTGCCGCGCTTACAGCCGCGCGGTATCGTATTTCACGGCACTGCCGCCCCGCTGGCAACCACCGATCTGGTCGCTGAGACCTGCCAGGAGAAGGAACTGCCGCTGCATCTGACCGGACACGGCAATCACTCGCTGGAAACCGAACAGGTGCTCGATGACGTGCGTGAGCTGCGCCATGTCCTCGAGCTCTGTGAGCATTATCTGAAAACGCTGTAAAAAACACCCCGGAACTGATTGTTTCCGGGGTGCTTGCTTTGAAAATAAAAAAGAAAAGACCCGGAAAATTCAGGTCTTTTTCTTGGCGGAGAACGAGGGATTTCTTTTTCTGCGGAAAAAGCCAGCCCGTAGGTCACTATCCACTTTCTTTGCGCCATGCGCAAATTCAAATGAGTGCTGGCGGTTGGAATATGCCAATTCCCAAGAGCCGCCTCAAGGTGAATTGTGCGCCAGCACAAGAGAAGGTGGCCTGGGCCATTCAAATCCCTCGAAAAAAATAAAAAAAACCGGAACAAATCGTTCCGGTTTTTTTGGCGGAGAACGAGGGATTTGAACCCTCGCGACGCTTTCGCGCCCTACTCCCTTAGCAGGGGAGCCCCTTCACCACTTGGGTAGTTCTCCATTTTCACTTGTTCCGCCAATTAAAAATTGGCGGAGAGGGTGGGATTCGAACCCACGCGCCCTTTCGGACAAACGGTTTTCAAGACCGCCTCGTTATGACCACTTCGATACCTCTCCGTATCACGTGTCCAATAAGCAGGTTCTATTATAGCATCGACCCTACCCCTTGTCAAGCACTTTTCTTTTTTATCTACATTTTACTTTTCCCGCTGGTTCGCCTTTACATGATTCCGTTATGATAGAATGTACAAAATTTGCGGTCTGCCTTGCCCTCGCGGCACAAAACCGATATACTAAATTTAGGTTTTCTGAAAAACCAAAATCCGCTCACGAATGAGGAATGCTACCATGCCTACAATTTATTGTGTAGAAGACGACGTAAATATCCGCGAACTGGTACTGTACGCCCTGCGCGCTTCGGGCTTTGAAGCCGAAGGATTCGACAGTGCCGGACCGTTCTTTGAGCGCGTGGAAGAATCCTGTCCCGATCTTGCCCTGCTCGACATCATGCTGCCCGGTATGGACGGACTGACCATTCTGCACACGCTGCGCAACACTCCGCGCACGGCTTCCCTGCCGGTCATCCTGCTGACCGCCAAGACCGCCGAATATGATAAGGTACGCGGTTTGGACGACGGTGCAGATGACTACCTGTGCAAGCCCTTTGGGGTCATGGAGCTCATGTCTCGCATCAAGGCTGTTCTGCGCCGTGCCGCGCCCATGCAGCCCGCTTCCAGCGCGCTGACGCTGGGCGAGATCACGCTGGACACCGCCCGTCATACGGTCGAGGCTGCCGGTCAGCCGGTTGTACTGACGCTCAAGGAGTTCGATCTGCTGCACTACTTAATGGAGAACGCCGATATCGTACTCTCCCGCGAAAAGATCATGGAAGCTGTCTGGGGCTTTGGCTTCGAGGGTGAGAGCCGCACGGTGGACATGCACATTAAGACTCTGCGCCAGAAGCTGGGCACGCCCAGTGCACAGATTCAGACCGTGCGCGGCGTCGGCTACAAGATCGGAGCCGAACCCAAATGAAAAACCAAATCTACCGCCGGATGTTGGCGCTGGCCATCCTGATTGCCCTGCTCACCAGCGGCGCCATGCTCGCGCTGCGTGTCCGGGACGGTCTGCATGAGCTGAGCGAACAGACCTCGCGTCAGGCTGCAATTGCGGCTGCCGGATACCTGACTGCCGCCGATCCCGATGAGGCGCTGCATGCAATCGGCAACTCGGACACCTCGCGTGTGACCATGATTTCTGCCGACGGCACGGTGCTGTACGACTCCAACGCCGATGCCGCTACGATGGAAAATCATTCCAATCGTCCGGAGTTCGAAGCCGCTCGCGAGACAGGCACCGGCGAGGGCATCCGCATCTCGTCCACGCTCGATGAGCTGACCTGTTATGTCGCGCTGCGCCTGCCAAACGGTGACGTGCTGCGTGTGGCCAACACGACCGACCTGCTCGTCCGCTCGCTGATCGACACCATCCCGGCTATGGTCGTGGTCATCATTATCATCTGTCTGCTGTCGGCCTTTGTCTCTGCCCGTCTGACCGAACAGCTTGTCCGTCCGATCAATGCCATTGACCCCACCAAGCCGCTCAAGACCGATGTGTACGACGAGCTGACTCCGCTTCTGCGCCGTCTCAACGCGCAGAATCAACAAATTTCCCTGCAAATCGCCGCGCTGCGCCGCAAGCAGATCGAATTTGACGCCATCACGGCAGGCATGGACGAAGGTCTGATTTTGCTCGACGAGCACCTGTCCGTTCTGACGTGCAGCCGTGCTGCCCGCCGTCTGCTCGACGCACCGGTCGCACCCGGTTTGCCGCTTGATTCCTTCGAGTGTGACGAGGCCATTCTGCACGCCGCACAGATCGCGCAGGCGGGTGAATCCACCGTCTACACGCTCGAGCGTGCCGGCAACCAGCTGCGCCTGTCCTTCAGCCCGGTGCACGTCGATGACGGCATCCGCGGCGTGGTCATGCTGGTGCTGGACATCTCCTCGCAGTACGCTGCCGAGCAGTCCCGCCGCATGTTCACTGCAAACGTCACCCACGAGCTCAAAACCCCACTGACCTCAGTACTGGGCTACGCCGAAATGATTCGTTACGGTCTGGCCAAGCCCGAGGATGTGCCCGGTTTTGCCTGCCGCATCCACGATGAGGCCGCTCGTCTGCTCGCACTGGTCGACGACATTATGAAGCTGTCCCGTCTGGACGAAGGCCGCGGCAGTCTCAACTTTGAATACATTGATTTGTACGAGCTGGCAGGTTCGATATGCGAGCGCATGAGCGACAAGGCTGCAAAGCATCAGGTACGCTTTGCCATGCACGGTGCGCCCTGTGTCATCCGTGGTATTCCCACCATGGTCGACGAAGTGGTCACCAACCTGTGCGACAACGCCATCAAATACAACCGTCCGGGTGGTACGGTGGACATCGAGCTCAAAAAGACATCGTCGGGTGTCATCCTGCGCGTGGCCAACACCGGCGCTGCCATCCCGGCTGACTCCATCCCGCACATCTTCGAGCGCTTTTACCGTGCCGACGCTTCGCGCTCGCGTGAAGTTCCGGGCACCGGTCTGGGTCTGTCCATCGTCAAGCACATCTGTGAGATTCACAGTGCGGTCATTTCGGTCACGTCCGAATCTGACAACACGGTATTTACCGTGCAGTGGCCGTCCGATCCCGGGGTGATGATGTGATCCCGCATGTCACAGTCTGTGAGGCGTCGATCACCCAGCTGTCACTCGATCAGTGCGAAACGCTGCTCTGTCCGTCCCGGTTGGATGCTCTATCGCGCATCAGCCATCCACAGGCACAAGCCGCATCGCTGACCGGTGACCTGCTGTTGTGTGCTGCTGTGCGTCACGTTCGACCGGATACCGCGTTCCCGCTCGTGCGGGCCGCACGGCCGTCCGGGCAGCCCTATCTGACGGACTTTCCCGACCTGCACCTGTCCATCTCGCACAGCGGTGACCGAGTGGTCTGCGCGGTCGCGGACGTGCCGGTCGGCATCGATCTGGAACTGCCCCGCCCGGTACGTCCCGGACTTGCGGCACGGTGGTTCGACGCCGACGAGCAGGCACTGATCGCACGCGATTCATCTACTTTTTTCGATTTGTGGATGGTCAAAGAAGCCGTGCTCAAGGAAACCGGCTGCGGACTGGCACACGGCCTGCGCGAGGTTTCGGTCGCGCTCGACCCGCTTCCTCACCTGACGTGTCCGGTCTTTGGACAGTTACACGCAATCGCGCGCGTTCGGCTGTCCTGCGGTCATCATGCCATGCTATCTGTTCCCGGAACGGTCTCGCCTGCCGCAACCGTCCTCTCGCCTCATATCACAGATTTTTTGTAAGTATTTACCGTCTGCACACAAATGCAGACGGTTTTTTTCAGCATTTTGCCTTGAATTACCCGACTGAGATTGCTATAATATGGTTAGTAAACTATGTCGGCTGCCCGGAGCCGGTTTCCGGCCGCGCGGAGCACGTCCGGTATCTGGAAGTCTTAACGGAGGGTTTCTTATATGAAAAACATCTTGTTTGTCGCATCCGAATGCGTCCCGTTCATCAAGACCGGCGGACTGGCCGACGTTGTCGGCGCGCTGCCCAAGTCTCTTGACCGCGAACAGTTCGACGTGCGCGTCATCATCCCCAACTACATGGCCATTCCCGAGCGTTACCGCAACAATTTCGAGTACGTCTCGCATTTTTATATGGATCTCGGCGGTCTGGGTTCGGTTTATGTCGGCATCCTGACCTATCAGCTCGACGGTGTCACCTATTACTTCATCGATAACCAGTACTATTTCGGGGACCCCAAGCCGTACGGCGACATTCACTGGGATATCGAGAAGTTCTGCTTCTTCTCCAAGGCTGCGCTGTCCATCCTGCCGACTATCGGTTTCCATCCCGATGTCATCCACTGCCACGACTGGCAGACCGGTATCGTCCCGGTATTCCTGCACACGCTCTTCAAGGATAACCCGTTCTATCACGGCATCCGCACGATCATGACCATTCACAACCTGCGCTTCCAGGGCATCTGGGACATTCCCACCCTCAAGCTGTACACCGGTCTGCCGGATTGGGTCTTCACCCCCGATCGCATGGAGTTCAAGCGCGACGCCAACATGCTCAAGGGCGGTCTAGTCTTTGCCGACCGCATCACCACGGTTTCCGATACCTATGCCGGTGAGATTCAGTGCGAGTTCTACGGCGAGGGTCTGGACGGTCTGCTGCGCGCCAAGAGCGGCACGCTGTCCGGTATCGTCAACGGCATCGACTACGACATCTATAATCCGGCAACCGACAAGGACATCGACACCCAGTACAGCACCCGCAACTACCTCAAAGGTAAGGCAGCCAACAAGGCAGCATTGCAGAAGGAACTCGGCCTGCCCGAAGATCCCGACACTATGCTTATCGCTATGGTCACCCGTCTGACCGACCAGAAGGGTCTGGATCTGGTCAACTGGATCATCGGCCGACTGGTTGAATCCCGTGTACAGCTGGTTATCGTTGGTACCGGTGACCCGCGCTACGAGGGTCTGTTCCGCCACATGCAGAACGTAGAATCCGACAAGGTACGCGCTTACATCGCATTCAACGAGGGCTTCGCGCACAAGGTTTACGCCGGTGCAGATGCTATGCTCATGCCCTCGCTCTTTGAGCCCTGCGGCCTGACCCAGCTCATCTCGCTGCGCTACGGCACCGTACCGATCGTCCGCGAGACCGGTGGCCTGCGCGACACCGTCCAGCCGTACAACGAGTACGAGCAGACCGGTACCGGCTTCTCGTTCTGCAACTACAATGCCGACGAAATGCTGTCCACCATCTACTATGCAGAGCAGACCTACTACGACAACCGCAAGGCATGGAATAATATTGTAAAACGCGGCATGCAGCAGGACTTCTCTTGGAACAGCTCGGCACGCAAGTACGAGGCACTGTACAACGAACTTTGCAGCTTATAAAACCGGACGTTTTCCCGGTTTTACCTCCTTTCCTATCCCCTTACATCACGTTTGACAGGCAGGGACGGCAAAAACGCCGTCCCTGCCTGCATATCTATTTCCTGTTTTCTGCGATTACATTTTCTGAAATTGCAGGATTTTTTATTACAATCCAGTTACCTTTCTTGACACGCCTCCTGCCCCGCCCTATACTGTCACTGTATTAACATAATTCATACAGTTTAGCGAAAAGGTCTAAAAAAGAAGTGAGAGGAGACTTTCCCATGCCAAAAATGACCGACAATCCATCCCCTGTGAACCAGCAGGATGTCACGCCGGAAGCTGACAAGGCGCAGAAGAATACCGCTCCCGTCCGCAACCGGTATGCCGATACGATGAACAAGCCTCACCGCAAGCTCCCCAAGCCGCTGCGGATTGGTCTGACCGTGCTGATTCTGGCCGGTCTGATTTGCGGCGGTGTGTATGTAGTCAAGAAAACCGGACAGACCGACACCGAATCCACCATCCAGACTGCGGTCTCCAGCCGCGGATATCTGGAAACCTACATTGAGGGCAACGGCTACACAGCTGCCAAGACCCGCGCCGAACTGGGTAAGGATATCAAGGGCAAGGTGCTGACCATCAACGCGCACACGGGTGACACGGTCAAGACCGGTCAGGTTCTGATGACCATTGACCCTGCCGAGACCCGCAAGGAGCTCGAACAGGCACAAACCGCACTCAACGAGGCACAGAAGAGCGTCAACGAGGCCAACAAGACCCTCAGCGAACTGGTCGTCACTGCACCCTTTACCGGCCGTCTGCTGCCGCCGGGTGAAGTGACCTCGGAGTCCACCAGCCAGACCAGCAGCGGCGAGTCGACCACGACCCCGAGCAGCCCGGAAGAAGTCAAGATTCAGAAGGGTGACGACGTGGCATCCGGCACGGTTCTGGGTACGTTGGTCGATGACACCAACATGCGTCTGGAACTCTATTACAGCTACGCATACATTGATAAACTCAAGGTCGGTCAGACTGCGTCCATCTCCATTCCGCAGACCATGGGCACGGTCACCGGTACGGTAGAAAAGATTGATCGAATTGAGAAGATTTCCGACGAAGGCGGCCGACTGTTCCGCGCAACTGTCACCTTCCGCAACCCGGGCACGCTCAAGGCGGGTATGGACGCGACTGCAACCATTACAGCCGGCGGTCTGAACATCGCGCCGACCGGCTCGGGCAAGCTCATGTACAGCCGCGAGACCAAGCTGACCGTCAAGGCGGCAGGCAAGGCGACCGCGAACTGCGCACCCAGCTATCAGAAGTTCTCGGCTGGTCAGACCATTCTGTCCCTGTCGAGCGAAGAGGCAACCACTGCGCTGCAAACCGCACAGCAGCTGGTCCAGACCCGTCAGGAGACCGTCAAGGAGCTCAACGACCGCATCGCCAAGTGCACGGTTGTCTCTCCGATCGATGGCATGGTACTTGCCATGAACGCCACCGAGGGTCAGGATCTTCTGGGGGATACGCCTCCCTGCGTCGTTGCAGATACCGATAACATCGTCATCAACGCTGACATTTCCATGAGCGATGTGGCCAGCGTACAGGCCGGTCAGCCGGCATCCATCACCATGAACCTCGGCACCGACACTCTCAATTTCACCGGTACCGTCCAGTCGGTCGGTCTGGAAGCCAACAAGAGCAACGGCAGCCAGGGTTCCATGCCCACCTTCCCCGCAGTGATCTCGGTCGATCCGGTCGAGGGTCAGACCCTGCGTCCCGACTTCTCGGTTGAGTACCGCATCACCACCGCACAGTCCGAGGACTGCATCATGGTTCCCTCGTCGGCTGTCGTCAACACCATGGACGGCGTCGCGGTCTTTGCACAGCCCGCAGAAGGCCAGACCTTCGAGAACACCCTGCCCATCCCCGAAGGCTCGGATATACCCGATGGCTTTGTACTCGTTCCGGTTGAGATCGGTATTTCCGACTCTCAGAACACCGAGATCGTTTCCGGGCTGGACGAGGGCGTGACCGTCTTCCTCGCAGGCCCGCAGGATCAGTATGAACAGATGAATTCGGGCGACTCGGTCATCGCGGTCGGTTAAAAGGAGGGCGAGACATTCATGTTTTTCCGCAAACACAGTCCACCGCCTCCAGCCGAGTTTGATGACTCCCTGCTCATCGATGTGCAGCATCTGAGCAAGATTTATCACGAAGGCAAGGAAAACGAGGTGCGGGCGCTGGACGATATCTCGCTCGCCGTGCCCTGGGGACAGTTCCTGTGTATCCTGGGCCAGTCGGGTTCGGGCAAGTCCACGCTGATGAACATTCTGGGCTGTCTGGATATCCCGACCTACGGCGTCTATCGTCTGGGCGGTCAGCCGGTCAACGAAATGCGTCCCTCCACCCTGTCCGGCATTCGAAACCGTGAAATCGGCTTCATCTTCCAGGGTTTTAACCTCATTCCCGCCCTCACCGCGCTGGAAAACGTCGAGCTGCCGCTCATCTACCGCGGCATGCCCAAGGCACAGCGCCGTGAACTGTCCATCACCGCACTCGAGCAGGTTGGCCTCGGCCACCGTCTGCACCACCGTCCGGCTGAGATGTCGGGCGGTCAGCAGCAGCGCGTCGCCATCGCACGCGCGGTGGCGGCCAAGCCGCCGATCATCATGGCCGACGAGCCGACCGGTAACCTAGACTCGGCCTCCGGCCGTGAGATCATGGAGCAGCTGACCGCACTCAACCGCGCGGGCACGTCCATCATCCTCATCACCCACGACAACCACCTCGCCGAAATGGCCGAGCGCATCGTCACCATTCAGGACGGTCACATCGTATCCGACCGTCCCGGGAAAGGAGGACTGTCATGAACTGGCTGCAAACCATCCGCATGGCGCTCAAGTCCATCTCAAATAACAAAGTGCGCTCCTTTCTGACCATGCTAGGCATCATCATCGGTGTCGGCGCGGTCATCTCGCTGGTCGCGTCTATTCAGGGCATGGCTACCCTGTCCCGTCTGCAATACGAGGCAATGGGTACCAACAAGATCACCATTTCTGGCTGGGGACTCAAATCTGCCGACTGGAACGACCTGGAGGACACGCTGAGCATTGATCTCAAGGATCGGGTCAAGGGCTGGTCTCCCCAGAGCAGCTACTATGACTGGCAATCCAAGGGCGTGCAATACCGCTCCAAGGTGCTGTCCAACGAGAAGTACAGCACCAACATCTATTTCGGCAACCCGGATTATAGTACGGTCACCAACATGAACATCGTGTCCGGACGCGACATCAGCGCTGCCGACTGCGCCCGCAGTTCGCGCGTATGTATCATCGGTGAGGCTGTGCGCAAGTACTTTTTCGGCGCGATGAGCCCGCTTGGCCAGAACATCCGCATCGGCGGCAAGAGCTTCGAGGTCATCGGCGTGTACGCCGGCAAGTACGGCGGCAAGCTTAACACGCAAGACCAGCTGATCGTCCTGCCCTATACCCTGCAATCGCAGATGATGGAAGTCAGCGTCTATGACAGCCGCAACTACATCGTTCAGGCGCAGACCAAGGACGATATTCAGCCTATCGTCGATACGATCAAGGGCAAGTTCCAGTCCCGTGCAGGCAGCGACGGTTATTTTGACTGCTATTCCGACGCACAGTGGCAGGATCAGGCACAGGCATCGAGCAATCAGCTCGCACTGCTCGGCGGTGGTGTCGCAGCCATCTCGCTGCTGGTCGGCGGCATCGGCATTATGAACATCATGCTGGTCTCGGTCACCGAGCGTACCCGAGAAATCGGTATTCGTATGGCGATCGGCGCACGCAGACGCGATATCATCGGTCAGTTCTTGGTCGAATCGGCAGCGGTATCCTGCTGCGGCGGCCTCTTAGGCATCGCTTTGGGCTGTTTCGGCTCGGCGGTCATCGGTAACCTGCTCATCAAACAGCAGACCGCTTCGATGTCCGGCTGGATGCCCGACATCGAACACTTTACCGTCCTGCCCTCGCTCCCGCTGGTTCTGGGCGCGTTCCTGTTCTCGGCGCTCCTGGGCATCATCTTCGGCCTGTACCCCGCAAACAAGGCAGCCAAACTGCAGCCGGTTGACGCGCTGCGCACGCAATAACCAAAGGAGGAAAGATATGGTTAGACGATCTTTTGTCTGCCTGTCCCTGTCGCTCGCGCTGCTTGCGGGTACGGCCGGGGCGGCATTTAAAGATATTACCGACGAAAATCTGGCACAGGCAGCGGCTTCGCTCGATGCACTGGCCATCATGGAGGGTGATGGCGCGGGCAACTTTGAACCGAACCGCAGCCTGACCCGTGCTGAGTTCACCAAGCTCGCCGCAGCTTCGCTCGGCGTGGGCGACGCAACCGCCTACCAGAGCTATACCCTGTTCCCCGACGTTCTGTACACCCACTGGGCGTCGGGCTACATCGCGGCCATGGTCAAATCGCCCGATCTGGCTAAAAAGCAGATCATCCGCGGCAACGCCGACGGTACCTTCACCCCGGAAAAACCAGTCACCTACGGTGAGGCGTGCACCATGCTGCTGCGCATGCTCGATTACACCACCGCGGACGTTGGCCCCATCTGGCCGAACGACTATGTCGTCAAGGCTCAGTCCCTCGGACTGACCAAGGGCGCCGCTTCGCACGGCGTCAACGATCCCATCACCCGCGCGGATGCAGCCATTATGCTGCGCAACACGCTGCGCACCCCGACCAAGGGCGGCGAAAAGCTGTACACCGCGCTGTCCGGCTCCACGCCGGTCGAAAACTCCATCCTGCTCGCAACACCCGAGACCGATTCCTCGCTTCAGGCCGGTCAGCTGCGCTTCTACGAGGGCGGTCAGATTGTGACCCGTCCGGCAGCGAACTCCATCGACAGTGCACTGGTCGGTGCTCGCGGTGTCGTTCTGTTCGACAAGACCGCAACAAGCAAGGTCAAGTCCTTCCTGCCCGAGGTTTCCGAGCGCGAGACCTACACGGTCGTACGCGCCGAGCGTCAGCAGATCGTCACCCAGGAGGGTGGTCAGATTGCCGTCGGACGCAAGGTTCCGGTTGTTGTACAGGGCGAGCTGCATGACTACATCGAGGCTTGGTACGACATCCGTCAGGGCCAGAAGGTCAACCTTTACTACGATAACGACCATAATCTGGAGCTCATCGCGGTCGACAATGCGTTCGTCTCGGGCGACAGCTACGTCTGGGGCGTCGATACCGTGGCCATCCCCAAGGGCTACCGTGTCGAGCGCAACGGCGCGACCATTCAGGAGGGCGATATCCAGAAATACGACGTTGTTACCCTCGACCCGTCCACCCAGACCGCTCTGGTATCCAACACCCGCATCACCGGTGTATATCAGGAGGCAACCCCGTCCTTCCGCTTCCCGGAAAAGATCAAGGTACTGGCAACCGAGTTCCCGGTCTCCGAGAAGGCCGCTCCGACCTTCGACAACACCGAACTCGGCAAGAAGGTCACGCTGCTGTTCGACGTCAGCGGTCAGGTGCGTGCGGCAGTGCCCGAGAACGAACTGTCTGCATCCATGAACGGTATCGTCACCGCAACCACCGAGAGCGAGGTTACTGTACAGCTGTTTAACGGTCTGACCATCAAGGGCCCGGTTGAAAAGGCAGTCAAGAGCGTGGCTGTCGGCCAGATGGTACGCCTGTCGCAGGATACGAACGGCAATCTGCGCGTCACCGAAGCCACCCGCACCACAACCAATCCGGGTGACTGGATTGTCTCTCGCGGTGTACTGGGCAGCAAGCCGGTTGCACCCGATGTACAGGTCTTTGAGCGTGTTTCGGACAACGGCCCGCTCAATCCGCTCAAGCTCGAGGACATCAAGAACGATGTCATTTCCGGCAAGAACATTGAGACCGTCGTCACCGACCCGTCCGGTACGGTCACCGCCCTCATCATCCGCGACGCGACCGGCGAGAGCTGGGTATGGGGTCTGGTCGAAGGCGCGTCTGAGGTCACTTATCGAGAACTAGGCCAGGAAGGTGATCCAGATTACCTGAAAATCCCGATCTACGACTACAAGGTCAAAATCACAACCCTCGAGGACGGCAAGCCCAAGACCTACACCATCGACGTTGTCGATCAGGTCGATGATCTTGCAGGCAAGCCCACTCCGCTCGGTCTGCCGCGCGCAGCGCTGTCCAACACGGGTGAGATGAACCTGATCTCCAAGAAGCCCATTCGTGTCGGCGCAGTCACGCTCCAGGCCTTTGACGGCTACCAGAGCGTCAAGACCGATGCCGGTGTTTATCCAATCGCAGACGATGTGCCGGTCTTTGTATCCCGCACCAACCAGCTCATCACCCTGCGTCAGGCCAAGGCCGACTACGATGCGTTTGTACTCTATGCCGACGCACCGCTGTCCGAAGGCGGACGCATCTGCATGATTTCGGTTTCCTAACGTCCTTTTCAAGCCATTGCATAGACAGAGAAACCCTCCGTACCGTGTGGTACGGAGGGTTTTTCCTTTGGTTTGCATTCAAAAGTTATTCTATTGCTTACTTGAGGTAGCTATTGAGGGTGTCCAGACGTTCCTGTGCATTCTCAGAGGTGATGATGTCCGCACCGGAGTCTACAAACTTTTCGGGCTGCTGCAACTGCATTGCAAGCGGTCTCAACTGCCTTGTATGCCATGTCATACGCATTCTGTGCAACCGACATGGTCAGCTCACCCTTCAGGATGGATTCACAAGCCGACTTGTCGCCGTTGAAGCCCATAAAGATGGTATTCTCATAAGCCGGATTGCTGGCTGCTGCACGCGCTGCTGCCATTGCCATATCGTCGTTATGTGCACAGATGATTGCGACACCTTCCGGATGGGTCTGCATGATGGCTTCCATCGCGTTGACCGCACGGTCAGCCGTTGCATCAGCGTACTGGGTTTCCTCCTCCAGGAAGTCGCCGCCGCTCTCCTCGACGCCTGCCATGTAGCCAGCCTTACGCGCCTCGCTGGTCGCCTCGCCCTGTACACCACAGATCTCGATTGCCTTGATCTCAGTCCAGCCAGCGGCCTTTGCAGCCTCTACGGCAGCCTGTCCGCCCAGCTTTGCTGCGGCTTCGTTACCGGTGCCGACAAAGCTCAGAACCTCCGGGGTGTCCGGAATGTCGCTGTCAACCGCGATGACCGGTCGGGTCTCGCCTGCAACCAGCGTCTTGACGGTCTCAGCCTGCAGCGGTGCAATAACATAAGCATCATAATCCGCCGTGTTAAGATCGGTCTCAATCATAGTAATCTGCTCTTCAAAAGCGGTCTCAGAGGACGGACCCTTGACATCTACCTGAATGCCGTGCTCTGCGCCATATGCCTCAGCGCCAGCCTTGCAGTACTGCCAGTACTCAGCTGCCAGCGTCTTGAGGATTACGCTGACCTTCTTAGCCTCACCACCCGTGGACTGTTCAGTATCCGTGGATTCTGCAGTCGATGCAGAGTCGTCGGCAGGAGTGTCTTCTGTGCCACCGCCGCACGCGGTCATCGTCAGTGCCATTGCGCCCGCCAGTGCTGCTGCCATCCATCTCTTCTTGTTCATCTCAACATCTCTCCTCTGTCTTCTCTTGTGGTTTGTTTTTGACACTCTTTTTCTCGTAAGAAAGCACAATTTTGCATGATATATTCCCTATTTTTTTCATGCATTCTGCTTTTTCCTGATGACCCTATGATAACTTCCCGGGGCACAAAAGAAAATGAGGAATCTTGCTGTGCGTTTTGTAAATCTTGCTCTCTTCGAACCATGATAGACAAATCCTCTAATTTTTATCGTTTCCGTTTGTGCAAAACGTTCTGGATTCTTGATGAACCTTGCGCATTCTTTTTCAATCTTCGCACAACGCACACAAAAAGCGCGGTACCACTCGGACACCGCGCTTGCAAACTCTATGATTTGAGACAGTCCTCAGACCGGATAACGCCGGAAAGCACTCGGAGACAGTCCCACCCGGTTGCTGAATGCGTTGGTAAAAGTCGTCACGTTCTGATATCCGACGTTTTGTGCGATGATCTTGACCGGAAGATCGGTCGTCTTGAGCAGATGCTTTGCCCGATTGATGCGCACCAGAATAATGTACTCATGCGGCGAGTATCCGCACTCACGCTTGAACAGTCGGGAAAAATGGTACTGACTCATGTGCACACACTGTGCGACATCGGCCAGCGAGATGGGTTCGGGATAGTGCTCACGGATGAACTTGGCTGCGATTGCAACCGGAGAACGCGCATCGTCCTGCGCCTCGAGTGCCGGGCTGTCATCGAGCAAGGCGGTCAGCAAGCCATTGAGCTTGTGCGACAGGCGCACCTCACCTGGCAGCTGCTCATTGCGGCAGGCAAACACCATCTCATACAGTCGCTCCTTGATCTCAGCGGCATTGATCGAGTCAAAGACAAACCCTTTCTTCTGCTGGACAATCTGGTCATAAAACTGGTCTGTGTTCGCACCGTCCAGATGCAGCCAAACAAATTCCGCGTTGCCGATTGTGTGGTACTCATGCGGCTTGTGACAGTTGAGCATGCCCACCTGACCGGCTCCTGCAACCATAGTTTTGTCCCCACTCGTGACCGACAATCGACCGTCACAAATGTAAAACACCAGATAGTTGTGATAATCCTCGCGTTCAATGCGATAATCAAAATCGGTGTAGTAATATCCGCACGAGGTCATGTAGTACAGCATACGGTGTGCCATGTCCGACGGTGTCTGAAAGTACAGATCCGATCCCGATACCGTTCCGCGTTCCTTGCCCAGCATTGCTCGCACCCCCTTGATCAAAAATTCAAAACTCATTTTCTGTCATTATATCCCCTTCTAACTTTTCTGTCAATCAAGCATTTATTTCTTTGATTTTCTCTGCATTTTCATACTTTTACCAAATTTTCCCAAATTAGCAAAAACAGCAAGAAATCCAAAGTGATGCGCAAGTTATCCAATTTTCTTTCCCTTGGCGCAGGACTATAATAAATGCAGATTTTAACCGATGACCGCGCGCCGGACGGGCGCATAGAGAGAGAAAAGATAGGGAGGAAACCGACCATGACTTCGAGAGAACGTGTCCTTGCCGCCATCAACCACCAGCAGCCCGACCGTGTACCGATCGACTTCGGCGCAACCGGTCAGACCGGTATCAGCGTTTGCGCGCTCTATCGCCTGCGTGAATATCTGGGACTGCCGAAAAAAGATCTGGATGTCTTTGAAATGGTGCAGATGCTGGGCGTTGTAGATGAAGATCTGCGCAAAATCATGAAATCCGACGTCATTGGCATGAACCATCCCGAAGACAGTCTGGGCGTTATGAATACCGGTACAAAAAAGCGTTTCGTCATGCCCGACGGTACACCGACACTCATCAACGCAGGCAACGAATTTGACATCCTGCCCGACGGCGGCGTCAAGATGTACCCCCAGGGTGACCGCAACGCACCTCCGTCCATCTACATGCCCTCCGGCGGCTATTTCTTCGACATCATCGACCGTGCCCCCGAGTACGACGAGGACAACCTGACCCCGCGTGAAGATTTCAAAAACTTCTTCTCGGTCATGAGCGACAAGACCGCTCGCTACTACGAGAAGGAGTCCAAGCGACTGTTCACCGAGACCGACTACTGCGTGATCGGCAATCTGGCTGGCGCCGGTTTTGGCGATCCGGGTGCCATTCCGGCGCCCTTCGAGAAGCATCCGCAGGGCATCCGCAAGTTTGACGAATGGTGCATGGCGCAGATTCTCTATCCCGAGTATGTACAGGAAGTCTTCGAAATGCAGACCGAGTTCATGCTCAAGAATCTGGGAATCTACAAGCAGGCAGTCGGCGATAACATCCAGATTTGCTGGGTCAGCGGCACTGACTTCGGCACGCAGAACGCAGAATTTATGTCTACCGACATGTTCCAGCAGCTGTACAAACCCTATTACAAGCGCGTGTGCGACTGGATTCACCAGAACACCAACTGGAAGACCTTCTTCCACACCTGCGGCTGTGTCGTCAAGCTGCTCGACGACTTTGTCGACATGGGCATGGATATCATCAATCCTGTACAGCTGTCCGCCAAGGGCATGGACGCACGCATGCTCAAGGAAAAGTACGGCGACAAGCTGGTATTCTGGGGCGGCGGCGTAGACACGCAGGATATGCTGCCCAACGGCACCCCGGAGGAAGTCGCAGCACAGGTCACCGAGCGTCTGGATATTCTGTCCAAGGGCGGCGGCTACATCTTCAACACCATCCACAACATTGTCGGTGACACCCGTGCCGAAAACATCTGGGCGGCTTTTCACGCCGTACATCAATACAACGAAACCCATTTCAGTCGATAAAACTTTCTGGTACTTTTATCTTCTTCTATTTCCCCAGTAAAAACCGGTCTCCACACGGAGACCGGTTTTTTAATCGCATCTGCACAAAAAAGAGACCCACTCATAAGCGAGTGGGTCTCTCCTGTTATGCGTTCATGAACGTGTTTGTGCTGTCAATCAGCGTACCAGATCGTACAGAACTGCGAGCATCTTTGCGCATTCCTCACGACTTGCCGATACCTTGGGATCGAAGGTGTAACGGCCATTGGTGACGTTGCCATCAATGATGCCAGCCTGCTGCATGACAGAGACCGGAGTCTGTGCCCAGCCGGAAATCAGGTTTGCATCTGCAAAGATCACCGGTGCATTCTTAGCAGGCAGGGTCTTGCCGGACGACTGTACATAACGGTAAATCATGGTCGCCATCTCTTCACGGGTGATGCGCATGGTCGGTGCAAAGTTACCGCCATCCGTACCAGTGGTGATACCGCGATCTGCTGCCCATGCAATGTACGGTGCACTCCAGCGAGACAGCGGAACGTCCGGGAATCTGGACGAGGTATAACCGGTCACATTCGCACCGGCAACGCCTGCCAGCATCTTGACGAACTCTTCACGAGTGACATACAGCGTGGGCTCAAAGTAGCCGCCGCCCGTGCCGTTGATGATGCCCAGAGATGCCAGCTTATTGATGTAAGTTGCGCTCCAGCGAGAGGACGGAACATCAACAAATGCGTTGTAGGTCGGGGTGGTCGTTGTGCTGCCCGAACCGGTCTTGAGCGTATCGGTGGTGATGAGGAAGGTACCGAGTGCATCGGTGGTGAAGGTGACTTTCTTCTTAGAGGACGAGTAATCGGCCTTCATATCGGTGACGTAGGTCGGAGCTGCTGCGTAGACATCAGCTGCACCATAAACCGTGCTGCCGCCGTAGGTGGACAGCCAGGTCTTGTCGCCGTTACCGATGCGGTAAACCTTGACATCCGAGGACTTCTCGCCGCTCTTGAGCTTGTAATCAAAGGTGACTTCAACCGAGCCACGGCCAAGGTCGATGACATCGCTGCTGCCGTCCTTGATGAGCAGGACGTACTGATCGTCGTCTTCTTCCTCGAGGTAGAACTCGATATTGGTCTTGTCACATGCGTCGTAAATTTCATCCAGTGCACGATAATCGAAGGTTACAGTGCCCTGATTGGTGGTCAGCTTGAGGCCGGTATCCTCGTCTGCGAGCTTATCGAGCGAGCTGCGCGGTACGGTGATGGTGGTATCATCAACCGACTTGGAAGTCTTGACATCGAGTTCGATGTAAGTCTTGTCAGCATCCTCATGCTTTGCTTCCTTCTTGTTCTCGTCGAGTGCATCAGACAGTGCCGAAGACGAGAAAGTTACCGTTGCGCTGCCGTTCTTGACAGACGGAGTCTTGTCGACGGTGGTGGTGGATACACGATCGCCGTTTACCTTGGAGGTGTCAGACGAAGACGAACCGGAGGACGAAGAGGACGAACCGCTGTAGGAATCAAAGTCTACATAGAGTTCGAACTTATTCGAGCCATTCTTGTCGGTTGCAAGATAAATGGTGTCACTGTTATCGGAATCTCCATCGGTGTCAAACCACAGATAAAAATTGTTTCCGCTGATACCATCGAGATAGAAGTCGCCGATCGAGCATTCCTTATTGCTCAGCGTGCCCATTCTCTTCCAAGTGTCGGACTTTCCGCTGCCAGAGACATACAGGTCTTCTACCTTGCACTCCTGTCCATTGATCTTAGGCGTAATATCCAGGCCGATCCAGTAATAGCGGTCACCATTTACACTCTGACGTACCAGATAGTCGTCCGCATCTGCACGCAAATTCAGATAACCGTCGCCCGAACCTCTCTTGTCAAGATCCCAGTACTTATAGTTATCATCATAGCTGCTACCAAGCTGGCTTGCGGAAACTGTAATCGTAGATTTAACAGCAGATTTGATGGTCAGAGTTGCTTCCTTATAGCCAATCTGCTTATCATCTTCATACTTCGCCGTTACATGGTATACGCCAACATCCTTAAATTCAGGCATGGTGCTCTGACCGATTGTAGTTGCCTTAGCATTGTCCTTATACCATGTATACGTCCAGTTCTTAGTACCCTCTACTGTACCAGTAAATCCCGGTTCAGATAACTTATGATTTTTACCATCATAGGTTACAGTATCACTTGTAAATGTAATACTGCTAGATACATCCTGCTTTCCACTTGCGGTGAATTTATAAGTCAAATTAAAGCTTTCATAATTCTTGGAAGTTACCAGAATTGTGATTGTATCACTACCACTGGTCGCTGTCTTTGTTGTGATAATCAGCTTATTCCCCTCAACCTTAGCCGACTTAACAACAGCGCTCATGCCAGTCGGTGTACCAAACTTTACATCCTTGAGCGATGTTACATTCTGCGGAAGTTCGAAGGTATAGGTTTTTCCATCCGTAGCAATTACATTTTCCTCAAAATCCTTTGTACCGGAAAACGTAGCTTGCTTAATCGTAAACTGCTTACTTGCTCTTCCAATGGTATCTCCATCAGTATAGGTTGCAGTCACCTCATAGGTGCCAGCATCAGTTACGCTAGACATCTCTACTGGTGTACTCAGAGCATTTGCAGAGGCAGTCTTTGGAATCACTTCAACATAGGTGTAAGTAACTTTTCCCTCAGGGGTTGCTACCGGGCTGCCATCTACCGTTACAGTAACTTTCGGCTCTACCGGTTTTCCTGTATAGCTAAGGCCATTCAGAGATATTCCAAAATCTATCTTTACTTCTCCTTTTGCCTGTTTAGCGACCTTTACTTCAAACGACTTGTTGACATCTCCACATTTTGCAGTAATAGTCGCTGTTCCCGTTGCATCATCAGCAACTTTAAGCGTATTGGAAGATTCAATCGTTACTTTGGGATTGTTACTCGTATAACTTACTGCCTCTGTCGTATACGGATCTCCAAACTGATCCAAAACTTCTGCGCTGAGTGTACGGCTTTCACCTGCAGGAATCTCAATGGACTTGTCATCCGTTACATCAATTTTTCCCGAAGTAATTTCAACATAGATTTTGCTAATAGTCGTTGCCTTCGCAGCTTCACGTACGACTTTCAAAGTCGCAGTAGCCTCTCCAGTAACAGTACCATCTTTAGGAACTGCCTTAATGGTATAGTCTCCAGCCTTAGCCTTAGCATCAACAGTAATAACGCCTGTATCTTCTGCAATACTTACGCCACTACCCCCAACACTAGAAACAGACCATTTAAACTTATGGTTTTCAATCGAGTTGCTGCTTTCACCTTCACTCGAATGTGCAGTAACTGTTACAGATTGTGCATCCTTTCCAGTCACCGTAACAGATTCCTGATTCAATTTGATATGATGAACACTAGTCGCCGCCGTCACCGTCGTACCGCTTGTCGTCGTCGAAGTCGTCGACTCACCAGCCGCCAAATCAGTCGCAAACGCCATCGGCGCACTGGTCGCCACCATCGCAACCGCCAGCCAGAAGGCGAGCGCACGTTTTGTATACGAACTCTTCATAAATCATTCCTCCTTCTTTGAGCTCGAAACAGAGGCGCGTCCCTTGCGCGCGCACTCTTAAAAATATCCGTCTTGCTGTTATCCTTATTATAGGCGCATCCTCAGTCGGTGTCCAGCGAATTATGGTTAAAATTCAGTTAATATTTACAATTACACTCTCAAAATGCGTCTCATTTTGCAGCAAAAGACCCCACCGGTTTTTTCCCGGCAGGGTCTTTCGAGAGGTCAGAAAATCTGTATTTTTGCTTACGCACCCAGGCACAGCGGAGAGAATACAACGTATGCCAGGCACATAATCGCCAGAACGAAGGCTGCAACGTACTTGCCGTTCTTCCACGGAGTCAGATCGACAGCCTGCGCATCGTGCAGGACGAAATCGGTCTCACGCGGATGTACCTTGACGATGATGCACATGATGATCATGTCAATGATAAACAGGAACGCGGTGAAGTACAGGTAATGGGTGTTCTCGAGGAACGGAATCTGATAGCGCAGATAGAACTGCAGCAGGAAGTAGAGAACAACGTGAATCGGAATAACGATCTTTGCAGCGATCGACGGAACCTTCTTCCAGAAGAAGCCGCACAGCAGGCAGACAAACAGCGGGGTGTTGAATGCAGCGAATGCAGAGTTTACGGTCGTGGTGATACCGCCCATGTACATGAAGAACGGAGACATGACGGTCGAAATGATCGCAACGATGGTACCGAAGTTCTGGCCAACCTTTACCATGTGCGCGTCGGTTGCGTTCGGGTTGAACATCGGACGGTGAATGTCCAGCGCATAAATGGTGGAAGCGGAGTTCAGAATGGAGTTAAACGACGACAGGATTGCGCCGAACATAACAGCTGCGAAGAAGCCGAGCAGCCACTTGGGCATAACGTCTGCAACCAGCATCGGGTATGCAGTATCGCCGTTGCCCCAGTCGGTAACCTCGGTGTACAGCAGGCGCGCGATAACACCCGGTACAACGATGATCAGCGGGGTGAGGATCTTGAAGAAACCCGCCAAAACAGCACCCTTCTGTGCTTCCTTCAGGTTCTTTGCACCGAAGGTACGCTGGATGATGGACTGGTTGGTTGCCCAGAAGTACATGTTGTTGACCAGCAGGCCGGTAAACAGCAGCGGCCAGGGCAGATAAGGCTCGTTGAGGTTGGGTGCGTCAATTGCGTTGAGCAGGGTCTTATCGGTGCTCAGAAGCGCGTCCAGACCTTCCTTGAAGCCGCCGCCATGGGCTGCGCCCAGTGCGATCAGGCCGAAAATCGGTACGAGCAGACCGCCGACGATCAGACCCAGACCATTGATCGAATCAGAGACTGCGATTGCCTTCAGGCCGCCGAAGATTGCGTAAATGGAACCTGCGAACGCGGTTGCGACACAGATTGCAGCGATTGCCCAGAAACGAGCGGAGCCAGCGTCCATGCCGAACTGCGCAACAAAGATCTGATCGATGCCGAAGATGTTGACGAATACCTGTGCGCCGGCGTACAGAACGTTCGGCAGCATGATGATGATATAAGAGAGCAGTACAATGAAGGAAACCAGACGGCGGGTACCTGCATCATAGCGCTGCTCGAAGAACTCCGGAACGGTGGTCAGACCGGTCTTGAGGTACTTCGGCATCAGTACGAATGCCAGGATAACCAGCGCGATGGCCGAGGTAACTTCCCAGCCCATCGGGCTCATGCCGATTCGTACCGCCTGGCCGTTGTTGCCGACCAGCTGCTCTGCGGACAGGTTGGTCATAAGCAGGGAACCTGCGATTACCGGGCCGGTCAGTCCGCGACCTGCCAGATAATAACCATCCTGCGTATCCAGATTGTCACCTCTGGTCTTCCACCAGGAGATGATTGCGACAAGCGCGGTGAAGGCCACGAATGTCACAGCGGTGAACATAAGATTCATACTTTCATCCTCTTTCTACACACATTGTTCCGTCGGGCAAGGCGTCCCATCCGGTCTTTTTGGTTCGTCCCGTGTGCACTCCCCAGTAACTGCACGAGACGAAAACAGGGATTTCCTGTCGCCTTTTGGATGTTTTTGACCTGTCGTTCATAGTCCGTTTACAATTCCGACACGTCTTATTTACAAGTTCAATTATATCCATTTGTGCCCGTGAACGCAACTAAAAATCTTTTTTTCACCACATTTTTAGATATTATTACAAATTTTTAAATCCATTTTTGTGCAACTTATCTGTATCTCACGTGCCCGTGAACAAATTGCATAAAAAACAGGACGCTCAAAAGCGAGCGTCCTGTGCACTTTGGTTGAATTCAGATGTTATAGCGTGTTTTTATGAGGATATCCGTGTACATTTGCGGACATGCCGGCTGTTTGCCCTCAATCAGGTACTCATACAGCATCTGCGGCGGCTGTGTTCCCTGCACACGCGCGTTCTGGTCGATGACAAATTCAATCTTGTTCTCGGTCAGGTCGATGCGATTCTGAGGCGTCAGGTCGTACGCGACCACGCGCACCCTGCGCCCCATCTTCTCGATGGCCTCGCACGCACCGTGCTGGCCATGCGCTGTGACGTAAATCACGTCCAAGTCTTCATGCTCTTCCAGCGCACGCAGCGTCAGCTCATACGCATAATCATCGCGGTTAAAGCAGTGCTGCAAGGGTAAAAGCTGGATATCCGGTGCAATTTTTGCCATTTCCTCGGCAAAACTGACGTATCTTGCGCGGTGACCGTGGTTATTGGGATAGGCGGACAGCGTCAGCACCTTACCGCCTGCCGGCAGCATAGAGCGCACCAGACCAGCCGCTGTGCGTCCACCCTGTGCATTGTCCATACCGACAAAACACATCCGTCGGCTGCGCGGCGCGTCGCCGTTGACCGTAATAACCGGAATGCCCAGATCAACGACACGATCAAGCGCGGCATAGATTTCCGGGGAATCGCTGGGTGTGATCGCCAAACCCTTGATTCCTTCCTTGGCCAATGTCTCAATCGCGTCCAATTCCTGCTGTTCGCCCAGCGATTCCAGCTTGCGGATGACCACATCCAACCCACGCGAACGCAGCTTGGCGGCCGCCTCCTCTGCGCCCTCGGCCACGGTCTGCATAGTCGGTGTCTCCACCGATTGAATCAAAAATCCAATTTTTACGCTGACTTTTGCGCGTGCAAGCGCCCGTCCGGCCTGATTTGGTTCATATCCGAGTTCAGCCGCGATCTGCCGGACACGCGCCTCGACCTCCTCGTTGACGTGGCCGCGGTTGTTCATCACGCGGTCTACCGTACCGCGTGAGACCCCGGCCAGCTCGGCAATCTGCCGCAAGGTAACTGCCATTTGTTCTCTCCCTCTCAAATTTCACTTCTCTGATCTACCAAAAATGTGCCCGTGCACATAGAATGACAAAGGCACAGTCTATCATTCTGTGCATAGTATGATATCACATGTCTTTTGCCTAGCATATCACAACTTTCGTACAAATGCAACCGAATTTGCCGCTCAAATGATAGGATAATCTTGTTTTTTGAGACTATGTGTAGGCACACAGAAACCGGACGGAACCGCAGTCCGCCCGGTCTGTTCCTCTGACTGTGTGTCTGTCTCAGCCGAAAAAGCGCTTGATCTCAATTTGTGCGTTTTCAACCGAATCCGAGCCGTGAATGAGGTTTTCGGTCGTACAGTGGCCAAAATCTCCGCGGATTGTGCCCGCAGCAGCGTCCTCAAACTTGGTCGCACCCATCAGAATGCGCATGCCGCGCACGGCGTTCTCGCCCTCGACCACCATCGCCAGCACCGGGCCGCGGGTCATATAGGCAACCGTGTCCGGGAAAAACGGCTGATCCACAATGTGTGCATAATGCTCACGCAGGATGGGCTCGTCCAGCGTAATCATCTTCATCTGTTCGATTCGGTAGCCCTTTCGCTCGATGCGGGACAGGATCTCACCGATCAGTCCACGCTCCAGTGCATCCGGTTTGAGCATAATATAGGTGCGCTCTCTTGCCATCTGTGTAACTTCCTCCTTTATTTTCCTGCCCCGTTTAGACGCATCATCTACCCGAGACAGCTACATACTAACTAAATTATAACAGATGTTTTTAGATAATTTGTGAATTTTTTGTGTACTGACCCGCTTTTTATTTGACGTTTTCCACAAATACATGTACAATAATTTCATAGAACTGATTGGAGGGTTCCTTATGGCATTGTTCGATAAACTCGATGACCTGCGCGGCAAAGCGACTGAAATGATGCAGACCGGTGTAGACAAAGCGACCGAGATGATGCAGGCAGGTGTTACCATCGCCAAGCTCAAGACCGACAACATCGCGGAAGAGGACGCAATGCGCCGTGCTTATCTCGCCATTGGCAAGATGTACTTTGAACTGTACGGCGAATCCCCTGACCCGGCTTTCGCGACCGAATGTGACCGCATCCGCGCGTGCAAGCGCCGCATTGCAGAGAATAACCTGCGTCTGGCCGAAATGAAGGATACACCGGAGCCGCCTGAGCCGCCGGTTCCGCCCGCTCCCCCAGAGCCGCACCCCGCGCCCGAAGACGAGCCGGTTCCGTTTGAAGCGGAAGAAGCGATCATCCCAGACGAAGATCCCACCTATACCGAACCCGAACCCGTTCCCTTTGAAGAGGAAGAAATCGCGGTCGACGAGCTCAAATAAACACAGCAGCCCCGCTAGGTCAGCCGATCCGGCGGGGCATTTTTGTGTAAAACTACGTTTTTGCGCGTGGTGAACCGCTATGATAAATCATGCAATATTCTGCATAGGGCATCTGCGGGCTGGTATGGGTCTCGGTCAGGACAAAGCCGAAATGCTCGTACAAAGCCACGTTATCTTGGGTAAATGTCTCAAGGACGACGTCCACTCCCTGCTCCTTGGCACGATCCAGCACAGGCTGGATGAGCGCACGACACACCCCCGTGCCCTTGGCCTGCCGTGCAACCGCAAGCTGGCTGATGTGGTAAGCTTTTTCGGTGTATTTCCGGTGCCAGTTGACCGCATGGATTTGAGCAATGCGTCGATTACGCGCCAGCAGCAAACGACGATCATGAGTCGGAAGGTGCAGCACATCCCACCCCACTTGCCCTGCACAGATCAGCTGAGCCAGAGGATTCTCCGATTCAGGACCATCCACTCCCAGCAAACCGCTCATATGGTCGTCATATAGCCATACTTCATGCTGCGTACAGTAAAACGTCATCTCTCGCCGCGTCATCCGCAGCAGCACCTCACGCGGTGCCTGCATGCCCTCGCGCAGGAATACAAAATGCTCGGTCTGCCAAAATCGATCGACCAAGAATTCTGCCATCGCTGGCACATCGGCGCGCCGTGCCTTTCTCATCACTGTCACCTCTCCTGTTCATCTGGGGTCTTCAACCAGCTCAAACCGGTATTTCTGGGTCACTTCGGGGTACTTTTCGTGGTCAACTTCGCTTGCAAACATGTCGTAGGGACGTACATAGAAGCCGTAATCACCATACAGCGCCTGATAGACCACCATATTCTCGCCGGTTTCCGAGTGGCGCGCAATCAGCACGACCTGATACAGCTTGTTCTTAAAATGACGGTACCGCCGTCCCGGGTAAATGGTTCTCATAAGGTTCCTCCTAGTCATGATCGTGGGGATGGAAGCCGGACAGCTTGGGGTCGAGCAGTTCGGTGCCGCGCCGTATTGCTGCCGACCCATAGCGATCTTTCAGACCGTCCATCGCCCGCTCGATGCGCTCAAATTTGTCTCGTTTTTCTGCGGTTCCGTCCAAGTCCAGCTGCAAACTCACCTGATCGGCCGGTACCAGATCGCCTGCCGTCACGCCCAGCGTGCGGATGGGCAGCTTCCACTTGTAATGCCGCGCAAGCAGTCCACGGGCGTGCTCCATCAGCTCGCGCGCCAGCCAGGTTGGTGGTGTAAGTTGGCACTGTCGGGTGTGCGTGACCAGCTGGATATCACGGATGTACAGCGATACGCTGCCCGCGCACATGCCATGCCGCCGCAGGCGGTGCGCGACGCTCTCACACAGCGGCCACAGCACCAGATCGGCGTCGGCTGGAGTGCGGATATCGCGCGGTGCGGTAATCATGTTGCCGATGGATTTAGCCTGTTCGCGATTAACGTATTCGGCAACTGGAGTCTCATCCCGTCCGTTGGCGTAATCGTGCAGAGTCGGCCCCATGCGTCCGAGCAGCATTTGCAGGGCTGCCGGGTCGGCTGCTGCCAGCTCGCCGATGGTGTGGATTCCGATGCCCGCGAGCTTGGCTGCGGTCGCCTTGCCCACGTACAGCAGGTTGCCCACCGGCTGCGGCCAGACCAATTCCTGATAGTTTTCGCGGGAAAAGATGGTCACAGCGTCCGGTTTCTTGTAATCGCTGCCCAGTTTGGCAAAGATTTTGTTGAACGATACACCGATGGATACGGTCAGTCCCAATTCCTCTTTGACCCGCGTGCGGATGGTCTGGGCAATGGTCTCCCCGTCTCCGAACAGTTCCCGACTGCCGGTCACGTCCAGAAAGGCTTCGTCCAAGCTCATCGGTTCAATCTGGCTGGTGTAATCCAGATAGATCTGGCGCACCGCCTGAGAAAACCGGTGGTACTCGTCGAAATGCGTGGGCACGATGACCAAATCGGGACACTTACGCCGCGCCGACCACAGCGTTTCCGCCGTGCGGATGCCGTACTGCTTGGCCAGCGGATTGGCTGCCAGCACGATGCCGTGCCGTGCCTGCTCGTCGCCGCCCACGGCGACCGGCTTGTCTGCGAGGGTCGGATTATTGCGAATCTCCACCGAGGCGTAAAACGAATTCAAATCACTGTGTAAAATGGTGCGATCGGCCATCTGCCTTCCCTCCTGTCCGGATTTTATGCATCTATCATACCATATCAGGGTGACGGATGCAAAAGAAAAATCGCACAGGTGTTCGGAAATTCCTGTGCGATTTGGCAGATCCTATTTTAACCAGCGGTTGCGATGGAGGACGGACGGCGGTGCGCCATTGCACGCAAAGCGAGCGCCAGTCCAGCCATAATGAGCTGTTCGAGCGGAATGGCCGCCCAGACACCGTTGACGCCCATGAAGAGCGGCAGGATGAGAAGCAGCAGCACGATCATCACTGGTTCCCCATAAACCAGAATATAGGCGTAGGTGTTATAGCCGGTTGAGTAGAAATAGGCGATCGTGACACGGATGACCGCGATGCCCAGATAACCGACGGCGATGATGCACAGGATGTATGCAATCATCTGTGCGGTGTCGGTCGATGCACCGAAGATCACCGGGAACCAGTCGCGCAGGACGATGGTTAACGCGCCGAAGGCAACCGCTGCGCCCAGTGCGATGGTGTACGCGGTCTTGCAGATAAAACGCACGTCTTTGATGCGTCCCTCTCCCAGATACAGACTCATGGTCGGCTGACTGCCATCGCCCACGCCCTGCAAAATCAGCTGAATGACCACCGCGACGTAGCTGACCACGGCATAGGCCGCAACGGCACGCTCACCGCCGTAGCGCACGGCACCGAGGTTCACAAACATAATGACCAGATTGGGCGACATGGTCAGCCCAAAGGGCGACAGACCGGTCGCAAGCGTGCGTCCCACCGCCCAGCGCGTCGGACGGAGCTGACTGCGCGGGACGTGACGTTCGGTAAAAATGAGCACAATGAGGCACAGAAGCGCGGTCACGCCCTGACCGATGATGGTCGCAAGTCCCGCACCGTACATGCCCCAGCCCAGCACGCCAATCATGGTGGCATCGAGCACGATGTTGGTGACAAAACCTGCCATCATGGCGCACATAGCAAAGAGTGAGCGTCCTAAATTGCGGAAAATGGGCGCAAGACCGGTAGAAAAGACCTGGAAAAATGTGCCTAGAATGATGACCTGAATGTATTCCAAACCGCGATCATAGACCGCACCCGTCGCACCGAACAGGCGCAGCAAGGTCGGATGGGCAAACCACAGACCAACCAACAGCAGAACACTAGACAGGGCGAGCATGCACACAGTCGTTCCGAGGTAGTGCTGGCGCTCTTCTTCCTCTCCGCGTCCGAGGCAGATGGACATGTGAATGGAACCGCCCATACCAATACCTGTACCGACCGCTTGCAGCAGGGCGGTCATGGGATAGGCGATATTGATACCCGCAAGACCACTATCACCAATATACTGCCCGACAAAAAAGCCGTCTACGATGGCATAGACACCGGAAAATGCAAACGCAAGCACAGCAGGCAGCATGCTGCGCAGGTAGGCTTTCATCATACGCTGTCTTCCTCCTCAAATCCTGTACGTAAGGCATCGATGAGCTGTTTATAGGTACGCAGCATAACCGCGCGATCATCGGGTGCAATCTGTCTCATAGCCTTGCCCTCCCATTGATACATCGGCGCAACCTGCGTCTTGGCATACGCCAAGCCGGATTCGGTCAGCCGCAATACCTTGGTGCGCTTATCCTCAGGTGACGGCAAGCGCTCGAGATAACCCTCTTTGACTAGTCCGTCCACAATGGTGTGGATGGTCTGCTTGGGCAGATAAAGACGATCCTGCAAACTGCGCAGCGTACACCCGGTTTTCTGCTGAAACCACAGTGCTTCCAGCACAGTCAGCCGATGGATGGACACCCCATGCGCACGACACCAGTCGGCATATACCTGATTGAGCTCACACCAGAGCTCATAATGTTCCATTACCTCTTCGTGCAGCATCACGCTTGCCCTCCCTATTTCGTCCGATTTCGGACTAATTCTATCATGTCCATCTGTCGCTGTCAAGCGCTGTCTGCTTCTGGTTTTTGCGACCATTTTCTGGTATACTGAAAGCATAAAAAAGACTACGATAAGAGGGATACCCATGCAGGATGCACGCTATTATCATCACCCCGACGAGCGCAGCTTTGACGCGACCGTGACCGGATGCCGAGACTATAAGGATGGCTTGTTTGCAGTCACACTGTCCGACACCCTATTCTACCCCGAAGGCGGCGGTCAGCCGGGCGATACCGGAACGCTTTCGGGCGTTCGTGTGACCGACACCCGCCTGTCCGGGGACGAAATCATTCATGTATGCGAGGCAGAACTGTCCGTCGGACAGACCGTACATGGTGAACTCGACTGGGAACACCGGTTCCGACACATGCAGTGCCACACAGGCGAACACATCTTTTCGGGCATCGCGCACGAATTGTACGGCTGCAATAACGTGGGCTTTCACCTGAGCCGGGACTGTGTGACCATCGACTTTGACCGGGTTTTGACCCCCGAACAGCTGGCAGAGGTCGAACGACAGACCAACGAAGCGGTCTTTGCCGATGTGCCGACGGTCATTTCCTACCCGGACGCAGACACACTACGCACACTGGATTACCGCAGTAAAAAGGAACTGACCGGCACGGTGCGCATCGTGGAAGCCGGTGGACGAGATGTTTGCGCCTGCTGCGGCCTGCATGTCGCACGCAGCGGCATGGTCGGCTGCGTCAAGGTCGGTACCCAGACACCCCACCGCGGCGGTATCCGTCTGACCCTGCTGATCGGCTGGGATGCCGTGCGCGATTACGACCAAAAACAGAAAAGCGTCACCGAGATCTCACACATTTTGTCAGCCAAGCCGCACGAGGTCGCACAGGCAGTCGAACTCATGGCATCGCGCAACGACCGCTATAAAGCCGAGGTCATCGCACTGCATGAACAGATTTTCCGTCTCAAAGCTGCCCTGCTGCCCAGTGATCAGGATCGCCTGTGGAGCTTTGTAGAAGGACTGTCTCCGGTTCAGATTCGCCAGTTTGCCGATATTCTGGCCGAACAGACCGGATGGGCTGCTGTGTTCAGTGAGGCGCCGAACGGCGGATATCAGTACGCAATCTGCAGTCATAGCGTGGACGTTCGCCCCATCTGTAAGGAACTCAATCAGGCGCTGAACGGCCATGGCGGCGGTAAACCGGCCGTCGTTCAGGGCGCTGTTCAGGCATCCCAGAGCGAAATCGAAACCTTCTGCCGGAATCTCTCGATTGACCTTAGCACCCAACACTAAAGTTTGGATCAGACCTTTTCAAAGGTTTGCGGGTTCTCAGGGCAGAGCCCTGAGCCGGACTCCGCAGAGTCCGGAACCCCCATTTGATTTTCCCTCACAAGGGAAAATCAACCAAAACAAAAATGAAAACGCGACGCGCACGTCGCGTCATCCCCCGCGGCCATTGGCCGCTCATCAAAACCGTTTCCAACCTGGAAACGGTTTGTTTTTTCTCCCTCAATTCTCCCACCACACACAAATCCTTTACAAATTGTGCCTTGATTTCCATATTTGTTTCTGCTATACTGTTTCAATTATAAAATCGATCAAGGAGAGAATTGTATGAAAATCGCCATTTTATACGATAGTGCAACCGGAAATACCGCTTATTTGGCCGAAGCCCTGCACAAGGCTTACCCCGACGCTGCACTGTGCACACCGGATACCTGCGCGGTGGCTGACGCTGACTGCGTCCTGCTCGGCTTCTGGACGGATAAGGGCACCTGCTCGGACAAGCTCAAGGCTGTCCTGCCCGAGCTTTCCGGAAAGCAGGTATTCCTGTTCGGAACGGCTGGTTTCGGTGCGTCCGACAGCTATTTCTCCCAGCTTATCGACCGCGTCAAGGCCGAGCTGCCCGCCGACTGTCAGGTAATGGGCTGGTACATGTGTGCCGGCCGCATGGGCGAAGGCGTTCGCCGTCGCTATGAGCAGATGTGTGAGAATCCGGAGACCCGTGAAAAGGGTGAAATGCTGCTGCGCAACTTTGAGGCAGCTGCGACGCATCCGAATGCGGATGACGCGTCGGCTCTGGTGGAGCGCTGCCGGACTGCGCTTGGATGATGAAATATCATATAAGAAAGACCGCTTGGAAACAAGCGGTCTTTCTTGTGTTGCGCGTCTGCGGACGCGCTTTTTTATTATTTTTTAGTTGAAACCCGGGGCGGAGACCGGGTTTCAAAGGGGAATTCCGCATCCTGCGGGATGCGGCTCAGGGCTCTGCCCTGAGAATCCGCAGCCTTTCGAGAAAGGCTGGCGAAAGCTTCCATATGGGTGCGGTGGTGATTACTGCATTTCGTAATAATGCGCGTAAATGCCATCCTTTTCAAGCAATTCTTCATGGGTACCGCGTTCCGCGATGCCATTATCCGCAACCACCAGAATTTCATCCGCGCCGCGAATGGTCGACAGGCGGTGTGCAATGGTGATCGTAGTACGATTCTTAGCCAGCTCGGTCAGGCTCTGCTGAATCCATCTCTCACTCTCGTTATCCAGCGCGCTGGTCGCCTCGTCCAGAATGAGGATGGGCGGATTTTTAAGGAACACACGCGCAATCGAAATACGCTGTTTCTGACCGCCTGACAGGCGTGTGCCACGCTCTCCCACGAAGGTATCGTAACCATCGGGTAGGCTCTGGATAAAGTCGTGAATGTTTGCCTTACGGGCAGCGTCCACAATCTCTTCCATGCTCGCGCCCGGTTTGCCGTACGCGATATTTTCACCGATCGTGCCGCAGAACAGGTACACATCCTGCTGGACAATACCAATCTGGCTGCGCAGGCTTTCCAGCGTCAGTTCGCGCACGTCCTGACCGTCAATGGTGACACGACCGCCGGTGACATCATAAAAACGCGGCAGCAGTGAGCAGATGGTGGTCTTACCACTGCCCGACGGGCCGACCAGTGCGATGGACTTTCCGGCCGGGATGGTAAACGACACATCGGTCAGCACCGGGGTATCGTCATCGCTGTAATGGAAGGACACGTTCTCGTAGCACACCGTACCGCGCACGTTTTCCAGCGGCTTTGCGTTCGGTGCGTCCTCAATGTCGGGTTCGGTGTCCATAACCGCGCGGAATCGACGGAAACCGGACAGCCCCTTCTGCATCATCTCGGTCAGCTCGACCAAAATCTGGATGGGGCTGATGAAAATACCGATGTACAGGGCGTACATGGCAAGGTCAGAAGCCTGCATCTGTCCCTTGGCGATCAGGTAGCCGCCAAACACCAGCGTAACCAGATACATCATGCCCTGGAAGAACAGATTGCTGCTCATAAATCCGCCCATGCAGCGGTAATTTGCCTGCTTGGAGGTCAAAAAGGCATGATTGCTCTGGCGGAACTTATCGCACTCGATGTTCTCATTTGCAAACGACTGCACGACACGAATGCCGGACAGGGTATCCTGCAAGCTGGCGTTGACATCACCAATCTTGCGTCGGTTATCCAGAAAAGTCTCCTGCATGCGGCGATTCTGGCGCAGGGAGAAGGCAAACATGAGGATGACAAGGATGATCAGCGGGATGGCAAGTCTCCAGTTAATCAGAAAGAGGAATACAAACGAGCCGATGATCTTAACAAGCGAAATAAACAGGTTCTCCGGGCCGTGGTGGGCAAACTCCGAGATGTCGAACAGATCGGACACCAGCTTACTCATCATCTGACCAGAATTATTCTGATCGTAATAAGAAAAAGACAGCTTCTGATAGTGGTCAAACAGCTGCTGGCGCATGTCGCGCTCCATATTCGCGCCCATCATATGACCCTGATAGCTGACGTAATATTTGCACGCACTCTGCACAACATACATCAAAAACAGGCCGATGCCGATGGGCAGCAGTGCCTTGAGAATGACCGCACCCGACTGAGTAAACAGCGTTCCGGTCAGCGTGCGCAGAATCTGCGGATAGGCTAGATCAATGAGGCTGATGACCATCGCGCAGATGAGGTCAAAGAAAAAGACCGCGCGATAGGGTTTATAGTATCGGATAAATGATTTTAAAGTATCCACGCAAAAACTCCTTTCGGTAATTTGGTTGCAAAACGCAGCAAAACAGCCTCTCTTGCTCGTGCAAAAGAGGCTGAAAGCGCGTCGTTTCCGGACGGATACGATCTTAGCCCTCGTACTCGTCTTCGTTTTCCCAGTTGTGCCAGACAGACTGTACGTCGTCGTTGTCCTCGAGGTTGTCGAGCAGCTTGCGCATCTTCTCCATGTCCTCGGCAGACTCCAGACGGATGTAGTTCTGCGGAACCATCTCCACCTCGGCCTCGATGAAGGTCAAGTCCTGACCCTCGAGTGCCTCACGGACGGTACCGAAATCAGCGGGAGAGGTGTAAATGGTGAAGGTCTGCTCGTCGGCCTGGAAGTCCTCAGCACCGGCATCCAGTGCCAGCATCATAACCTCGTCCTCGTCGCGGTCGAGCTCTTCACGGTCAACGATCATAACACCCTTCTGGTCGAACTGCCAGCCGACACAGCCGGTTGCGCCCATGCCTGCGCCGAACTTATCAAGCAGGTGACGCACGTCAGCTGCGGTACGGTTACGGTTATCGGTCAGGGTCTCAACGATAACAGCGACACCGCCAACGCCGTAGCCCTCGTAGTTGATTGCCTCGTAATCAACGTTGCCATTTGCGCCCGAGTACTTATCAAGCATACGCTTGATGTTGTCGTTGGGCATGTTGTTTGCCTTTGCCTTTGCGATGACGTCGCGCAGGCGGCCATTGATATCGGGATTGGGCGAGCCGCCTTCCTTGATGGCAATCGCCATTTCACGGCCGATCTTGGTGAAGATCTTAGCCTTTTTTGCATCATTTGCGCCCTTACGCTTGGCAATATTATGCCACTTGGAATGTCCGGACATTGTATCGATACGCTCCTTATTCATGTAATGTTATCCTTTAGGATTTTATCAAATATTTGCATGCTATGCAAGGGTTCCAGCAAAAAATTATTGCATAATACGCAAAGAAGCCGCCTATACTACGGGTGAACCAATCGAAAAGAGGTGACTTTGATGTCTAAGAATCCTAATGCAGCAAACCAGAAGTCCAGCCAGCAGTCCACACAGAAGAAGACCGAGTCCTGCACCAACCAGAACGGTATGTCTTCTTCCAACCAGAACGGCATGAATTCTTCTAACTGCCGATAACGTGCAGGAGAGCCCGCGCGGTGTGCATCCATGCAGACCGTATGGGCTCTCGGTTACTTATGCTTCCTCCTGTGCAATGACATCGTAGAGCGCGTTGATGCGCTCGTAGCGGCCTTTGAGATACAGCCAGCCGAACAGGGCTTCCAGCGCAGTAGCGTACGCGTATTCGGCCTTGGACGAGGCCTTGGGCACGCCGTGCACCTTGGTATTGCGCGCGCGGCGGAAGACATCGGACTCTTCCTCGGTCAGCATCGGCAGGATCTTCTGCGCCGCCGCGTACTGTGCCGAGGCACGCACGAGCGCGACCGTATGGCTGTGCAGATTGCGTGCGGTGGTCAGTCCGCCGGTGGCCAGGCGGCCGCGCGTCAGGAGCTCATAGACGCAGTCGCCGACGTGCGCCAGCGCGAGCGAGGACAGACGGCCGATTTCGGCGTCGTCCATGGTAAAATGCAGGTAATCGTTCAAATTTCACGCCCTCCTTTGGGTCGTCTCCCATTATACCGTATCCCAGAGCAAAAAGAAAGAGGTCTGCCACAGCAGACCTCTTTTCACCTTGCAGATTTCAGGAACGGAAATTACTCGCCCTTGGGCGCTTCTGCTGCCGGAGCAGCCTCAGCAGCCTTGGCTTCCGCCGCAGCCTGCGCCGCAGCTCTAGCCTTCTCGGCCTGTGCCTTCATCATGGCATCGAACTTTTCCTTCTCTTCCTTGGTCGGGATGGGTTCGATTGCATTCTTCGGGCAAGCCTTGGTGCACATCTTGCAGTTCTTGCACTTGTCATAGTCGATGACTGCGACGTTATTGACTACATGGATGGCATCGAACTTACAGGTCTTTTCGCACTTCATGCAGCCGATGCAGGCATTGGTGCAGACCTTCATTGCCTGTGCGCCCTTGTCGTGGTTCATGCAGTTAACGTGAACCTTCTTGGACTTGGGAACCAGATCAATGAGCTTCTTCGGGCAAGCAGCAACGCACTTGCCGCAGGCAACACACTTCTCAGGATCGACCAGCGCCTTGCCGTCTACAATGTGGAGGGCGTCAAATGCACATTCCTTGACACAGGAACCCAGACCCATGCAGCCGAATGCACATTCCTTTGGGCCGTTTGCAACGCGCATTGCAGCGTTGCAGTCCTGAAGACCCTCGTACTTTGCCTTGTCGACCGCATTGCAGCCACCGTTACAGTGAACGTGTGCGACCTTGGGCTCGGCGGTGTCCGCCTCAACGCCCATAACCTCAGCAATCTTAGCAGCCGCAGCAGCACCGCCGACCGGGCAGCCGTTAACCGGCGCCTTGCCCTCGACGATTGCAGCAGCCAGACCGTCACAGCCCGGGTAACCGCAGCCGCCGCAGTTTGCACCCGGCAGGCAGTCACGCACGAGCGGTACGCGCTCGTCGACCTGGACGGCGAACACCTTCGCCGCGATGCCGAGCAGCAGCGCGAACACGACGCCCATGACAAACAGCACGAGCACCGCGGAAACAATATTCATAGTATCCATTATTCTCGATTCCTCCCTCGCTTACTTGAAGACCTGCAGGCCGGAGAAGCCCATAAAGGACATAGCCAGCAGAGCAGCGGAAACCAGCGCAATCGGGAAGCCCTCGAAGCACTTGGGGCACTTGGAGGTCAGATCCAGACGCTCACGGATGGAGGCGAACAGAACGATCGCCAGCGTGTAGCCGACACCAGCGGCAACGCCGTAAACAACCGAGCCGATGAAGGAGTATCCGTTGTCGATGTTGCTGATTGCAGCACCCAGTACGGCGCAGTTGGTGGTGATCAGAGGCAGGAAGATGCCGAGCGCGGAGTACAGCGCAGGCATGGACTTCTTCATGAACATCTCAACGAACTGTACGAGCGTTGCGATAACCAGGATAAATGCAATGGTCTGCATGTAGCCCAGGTTCAGGGGGTCCAGGATGAAGTACTGGACAGCCCACGATACAGCGGAAGCCAGCGCCATGACGAAGATAACCGCCATGCCCATGCCGACTGCGGTATCGGTCTTCTTGGATACGCCAAAGAACGAGCAGCAGCCCAGGAACTGAACCAGGATGTAGTTATTGACCAGGATCGCGGCGATTGCCAGCGACAGGATATCGGTCAGGCCCATAGAAGCAGGTAATGCAATAGACATTTACTTGCCCTCCTTTCCGGACATGATCTTCTGAATTGCAGCCAGGATAAAGCCCATGATCAGGAAGCCGCCTGCGGGCAGGATCATCATGGTTGCAGGATAGTCCACCAGGCCGGGGATCTGGATGCCCTTGTCGCCGATGATACCGGCAGCAATGGTGCCAGCGCCCAGCAGCTCACGGAAGAAGCCCATGAGCACCAGAGCGAAGGTAAAGCCCAGACCCATGCATACGCCGTCGAGCGCAGAGGGCAGAACCTTGTTCTTAGAAGCATATGCTTCTGCACGACCGAGAATGATACAGTTTACAACGATCAGTGGCAGGAACAGACCGAGGGAAGCCGCCAGAGACGGGATGTATGCGTTGAGCAGCATCTGAATCAGGGTAACGAAAGTTGCGATGATGGAGATGAATGCTGCAATACGGATCTTATCCGGGATGAACTTACGCAGCAGCGAGATAACCACGTTCGAGCAGATCAGAACGACGGTTGCCGCCGCGCCCATGCCGATTGCGTTGGACAGCGAGGTGGTCGTTGCCAGCGCAGGACACAGACCGATGGTCTGCATGAATACCGGGTTGTCGAGAAGGACGCCGGCTTTCAAACGTTCTGTAAATTTCATAGTGTTCTAGCCCTCCTTCTTAACCCAGAGTCGCAACGTATGCGGCTGCGGTGTTGACGCCGTCGGTGACAGCGCGCGAGGTGATGGTCGAACCGGTGATGGCGTTGATGGTACCGCCGTCCTTGGTAACCTGCAGCTGACCGTCAGCCGGCTGGCCCTGGTACTGCTTGATCCATTCAGGATCGGTCTGGGACTTTGCGCCGAGGCCCGGGGTCTCGCCGTGTGCGGTGACCTTTGCACCTGCTACGGTGCCGTCGGTGCTGATACCAACGATCATGGTCAGCTCACCGCCGAAGCCCTTGGGGTTGACCTGTACGCAGTAGCCTGCGTCCTGGCCATCAACGGTTGCCTTGTAAACGCCCGAGATGGCAGCAGCCGAACGGCCTGCCGGCAGGGTAACGCCTGCGGCTGCAACGTCCTCTGCGCTCAGAACGACGCCAAGGTCTTCAAACTCTGCGCCCGGAATGATCTCTTCCATCGCAGCGTTACGGGTGTTAATGTCGTTCTGCTCGATGAGCGGCGCGGTAACCTGATTGACTACGCCCAGAAGCAGTGCACAGACAAAGGTGATCAGGCCCAGTACAACGATCAGGCGGCCAATGCCTTCGCCCTTTTTGGTTTCGCTCATAATTACTTGGCCTCCTTCTTATCCAGTGCATAGCCGAACTTGCGCGGATGAGTCTTCTTGTCGATGACCCAAACGAGCGTGTTCATCAGCAGGATGGAATACGATACGCCCTCCGGCAGACCGCCGAAGTAACGGATGAATACGGTCAGCAGACCGCAGCCAACGCCGAAGATAATCTGACCCTTCGGGGTGACCGGGCTGGTAACGTAGTCGGTTGCCATGAAGATGGCGCCCAGCATCAGACCGCCGGACAGCACCTGGCTGAGCATCCACTCGAAGTGACCCTGTCCGCCGAGCGGGAAGATAAAGGTCAGAACAGCAACGGTCAGGATGTAAGCGGCCGGAATGTTGATGGAGATAACCTTTCTCCATACCAGATATGCGCCGCCGATGATGAGGGCGAGTGCCGAGGTCTCACCGATCACGCCGCCGGTCTGGCCGAGGAACAGGTCGAGGAAGTTTGCGTCAGGCAGTGCACCATTCTTGAGCTGTGCAAGAGGGGTAGCGGTCGAGATCGCGTCGGTAACGGTCACGTTGCCGAACAGCGGGAGCTCTGCGCCTGCGCGGGTCCAGGTGGTCATGAGTGCCGGCCAGGAAGCCATCATAAATGCACGGCCAGCCAGTGCCGGGTTCATGAAGTTCTTGCCGATACCGCCGAACAGCATCTTAACGATGATGACGGAGAACGCACCGCCGATAACCGGCATCCAGATAGGTGCCGAAACCGGTACGTTGAAGGCAAGCAGGATGCCCGTAACGACAGCGGACAGGTCGCCGGTCGTGCCCGGCTGATGGAGCAGCTTGTTGTACAGCCACTCAAAGAAAACACAGGAAATAACGGTTGCCACCGTGATCACCAGCGCACGTGCGCCGAAGGTGATGACAGCCACGACCAGTGCGGGAAGCAGGGCCAGGCACACATCAGCCATCAGGCTTCTGGTATCATCGGCCGCCTTGATATGCGGCGAGGAGGTGACAACGACTTTGCTCAGATCATACATCAGTTTTTACCCCCTTACTTCTTCTCGGCTTCAGCCTTCGCCTTTTCAGCGTCAGCCTTTGCCTTCTCAGCCGCACGCTTGGCCTGGATCTTGCTCTTGGTCAGGCGGAACTGTGCAACCAGCGGAATACGAGCCGGGCAGACGTATGCGCAGGAACCGCACTCGATGCAGTCCATTGCACCGCACTTGACGCTCTCGTCGAGGTCGTTTGCCTTGCCGTAAACATTCATGTAAATGGGCAGCAAGTGCATGGGGCATGCCTCGATGCACTTACCGCAGCGAATGCACTGCGGATCGGCAACGCGCTTGTCCTCGTCCTCGCAGAATGCCAGGAATGCGTTGGTGCCCTTGAAGACCGGAATCTCCAGAGAGAACTGTGCAACACCCATCATCGGGCCGCCCATGAGCAGCTTGTTCGGTGCAGCCTTGAAGCCGCCGCAAGCGTCGATCAGCTTCTCAACCGGCGTACCGATGCGAACCTCGAGGTTCTTGGGGGTCGCAACTGCCGAACCGGAAACGGTGACGATACGGCGAACGACCGGCATACCGGTGGTAAAGCGGCGATAGATTGCGCCGGTGGTGTCCACGTTGAAGACCGCGCAGCCTGCGTCAGCCGGCAGCTTGCCAGACGGTACTTCACGACCGGTGCAGGCATTGATGAGCTGCTTCTCTGCGCCCTGCGGGTACTTACACTTGAGCGGATACAGATGCAGACGCGGGTCGTCCTTAATCAGTTCCTCGATCTTCGCGAACGTGTCCTGCTTGTTGATCTCGATGCCGATGATACCGGTCTGCGCACCGATGATGTCGCACAGCATCTTCAGGCCACCGACAACCTCTTCGGGACGCTCGAGGAGCAGACGATGGTCGCTCGTGATGTAAGGCTCACACTCGGCAGCGTTTACGATAACCGTATCCGCAACACCGATGGCACCCTTAATCTTGACGTGGGTCGGGAACGTTGCACCGCCATGACCGACCATACCAGCCGTCCAGATGAGGTTGATGCGCTCATCATTGGTCATGGATGCGAAATCGTAGGAATGCACCGACTCATGCAGGCGATCCTCTCCGTCGTTCTCGATGACGATGGACATGACCTTGCTGCCGTTCGGATGCAGACGCGGCTCTACCGCGACGACCTTACCGGAAACGGTCGCATGAACCGGAGCGCTGACGAAACCGCCGGCTTCCGCGATCATCTGACCCATGTCAACGATGTCACCCTTCTTTACAATCGGCTTGGCCGGAGCGCCGATGTGCATGGATACCGGCAGGATTACCTGCTCGGGAGCGGGCATCGCCTCGATGGGCTTGGTGTTTGTTGCAGCCTTAAATCCGGGATCGGAATGTGTGCCCGGATGAATGCCGCCACGAAACGTGTACACCATTAAGATTCACCTCTCCAAATATTTTGTGTACTTCCACAGGCGTGCAGGCCGGGAATACCGCCGGCTCGCACGCCCGTTTCGTTTGCTTTACCTCTCATCCCCGCCAATGCGCGGAATCCGAGAAGATGATATCCCGTAATATCACAACTTAGATTATACTAAGAAAACCCCACAAGAATCAACTGTTTTAATCAAAAAACTTCAATAAAATACCGTGCCCCCCCTCTCAAAGTGTTAATCAAGGTAAACAAATTGCCAATTTTTACAAGAATGCCGCAAAAAAATCGTCTCCCGGCCTGTCCTCAGGTATCCAAATAAAAATCCTACATCTGTACCGAATGCAGGACTAGGTGCGTATTTCAGTGTAAAAAATCTGTCCCATCAGCTTAAAACAAGACGGATAATTCGGTTTCTTCGAGCGGGTAACCGTCCTCCACAAACCTGGGTGCACGCAGAATGGCCGGATCTTCGGGTAGATCGTCCGCGATGGTCACGCGCACGGCCTTGCCCTCGGGCGCACCAACCAGCGCCACGCCGCCGCCGTGGCGCATGGCAATCTCGCACACGGTCGGCAGTCCCAGACCGGGCGTATGCCCCTCGATGTCCGGCGGCAGTCCGCTCGCCGTACCCACGCGCGCACTGGCTGTGCACAGTGCCTGGAACGCTTCCTCGGACAGCACCATACCGTCGTCGGCCACTTCAAACCAGACATGTCCGAGTGCATCGCCCCAGCGCACGGTGATCTGACTGACACCGGGTGCCAAAATCGCATTGGTTAATAGATGATAGAGCGCCATGCGGATGCCGTCCATCTCGCACACCGCGGTCAGGTATTGGCCTTCCAGCTTGATCGGGATGGTCGTACAGCGTGCGGCAAAACGTACTGTGTCCGCGCACAGTGCACCGATCTCACAGCGCTGCATGGTACGCGGCAGCGTGGTTCTGCCATCGAGCTGCTCAATCTCGTGCAGCAAGCGGCACATGCGCAGCACCGACTTCTGTCGTGCACGCGGCTCGTCCAGTGCCAGAACCGACAGCGCCGCCCGCAGGCGCTGCTCTACCAGCTGGTCGCGCAGCAGCGAGCCGGTCTGTGTTTCGGGTTCTATATATAAAAGATGACCTTTCGGTCCCGGACAGATGGTGATGGTCACCGTGTGCCCGTCGAGCACATCGCGCGTGCGCATGGTCTCCCCACGCGCGATGGCGATGCGCACCGTGCGCGCCGCCAGCTCACCGAGTACCTCGTAGATCGGCCGCAGCGCGGGCTGACCCAGCAGATCTTCCGCCCGATCGGTCTGCGCAATAATGCGCCCGGCATCGTCCACCCGGACAAACGCACGGTCGGAGGCATTGAGCGCATCGAGCATCTGCCGGACAGACCACTCCTGCCCATCCAGAAAATCTCTGAAATCCATATCAAGTTTTCCTCCAAGATTTTTGGCATCCCGCGCACCGCACAAAAATAAAAGATTATTTTTGTGCAACTTGAATATGCGCATTTTATGCACTATTTTTGCGTAATTTTGGGTAAATTGATTACGTTGATACTATTATAACACGGGCGCTGTGTAGTTTGCAAAGAATATCCTGGAATTTGGCGGCCAAATTTGACAAATCTTTCACATAACAGGGATTGCGAAAAGTCGGGGGTGTGTTGTATAATAATTTCGGCAATGTTGAATACTTGGATTGTTAATAGGAGGAATATTGCAATGGCTATCAAAGTAGGTATCAACGGTTTTGGCCGCATCGGTCGTATGGTTTTCCGCGCTGGTCTGAAGAACCCGAACATCGAGTTCGTCGCAGTTAACGATCCCTTCATGACCCCCGACTACATGGCATACATGCTCAAGTATGACACCATGCATGGTCGTTACGACGGCACCATTGAGTTCACCGACGATGCTATCATCGTTGACGGCAAGAAGGTTCAGTTCTTCGCTGAGATGGACCCCAAGAACATTCCGTGGGGCAAGGTTGGCGCTGACTACGTTGTTGAGTCCACCGGCGTTTTCCTGACCAAGGAGAAGGCTCAGGCTCACATCGACGGCGGTGCTAAGAAGGTTATCATGTCTGCTCCTTCCAAGGACGACACCCCGATGTTCGTTATGGGTGTTAACCAGGACGCTTACACCAAGGACATGACCTTCGTTTCCAACGCTTCCTGCACCACCAACTGCCTGGCTCCGATCGCTAAGGTTCTGGACGAGGCATTCGGCATCACCGAGGGCCTGATGACCACCGTTCACTCTGCTACCGGCACCCAGAAGGTTGTTGACGGCCCGTCCAAGAAGGACTGGCGCGGCGGCCGTGCTGCTACCGGCAACATCATCCCGTCTTCCACTGGTGCTGCTAAGGCTGTTGGCAAGGTTTACCCGAAGCTGAACGGCAAGCTGACCGGTATGTCCATGCGCGTTCCGACCCTGGACGTATCTGTTGTTGACCTGACCTGCAACCTGGCTAAGCCCGCTAAGTACGAGGACATCTGCGCTGCTATGAAGGCTGCTTCTGAGAAGCCGCTGTCTGAGGGCGGTCTGAAGGGCGTTCTGGGTTACACCGACGAGGACGTTGTTTCTTCCGACTTCCTGGGCGATCCCCGCACCTCGATCTTCGACGCTAAGGCTGGCATCCAGCTGACCGACACCTTCGTAAAGGTTGTTTCCTGGTACGACAACGAGTGGGGCTACTCCAACAAGCTGCTGATGCTCATCGAGCACATGGCTGAGGTTGACGCTAAGTAAGTTCCTCCCGACAATCGATTTTCAAAAAAGGCGCTTCCGCTGGGAGCGCCTTTTTATCGTCTCTTTCCCCGGCGTACATAAAAATTTGCCGCTCTGTCTCACTTTTTCATATCGTTCGGAGGCCTCCATGCGCTATCATTCCCTGCGCGCATTCGTCCACGGAGAACCGGTTCTGTCCGCCTCCCTGGTCTGCGCGGTCATCTCCATGTTTTTCGCGCCGCCTTCCGCGGCTTATCTTGGTTACATAGACACCCGCGTGCTCATCCTGCTGTTCTGCCTGATGGCGGTCGTGTCCGGCATGCAGAAATACGGTGTGTTCGACCTGCTCGCGCAAAAGCTACTCGCCGGACGGCACGCGCTGCGCACCATCGTCCTGTTCCTGACCCTGCTGCCCTTCTTTACCTCAATGGCCATCACAAACGACGTCGCACTCATCACCTTCGTCCCCTTCGCCATTCTGGTGCTCGGTCTGGTCGGTCAGCGCGCGCTGCTCATCCCGGTCATCGTCCTGCAAACGGTCGCGGCAAATCTCGGCAGTATGGTCACACCGGTCGGCAACCCACAAAACCTGTTCCTGTATGCCAGCTATGAGCTGTCCGTCGGTCAGTTCTTCGGCGTGGTTCTGCCCTTTGCACTGGTCAGTCTGGTCGGCGTCGCTACTCTGGCGCTGTGCCGCAAAAGCTGCATCCTGCAAATCAGCTTTGCCGAACCCAAACAGATCACCGACGGCAAGCGCGTGACGTTCTTCGGTGTGCTGTTCATCCTGTGCCTGCTCACCGTCTTCCACGTCCTACCCGATCTTGCACTGCTTGGACTGGTCTGCCTGTCGCTGCTCCTGATCGACCGCGACATCTTCCACCGCATCGATTACGGTCTGCTGCTGACTTTCGTGTGCTTCTTCCTGTTCGCGGGCAACATCGGCTCGCTGGGCGGCGTGCGCACCAGCTTGCAGAACATCGTCGGCAGCTCTCCCCTGCTGGCATCCCTGGCCGCCAGCCAGATCATCAGTAACGTCCCGGCTGCCGTCCTGCTGCGCAGCTTTACCGAGAACTGGCAAGCGCTGCTGCTCGGTGTCAACATCGGTGGTCTGGGCACGCCCATCGCTTCGCTGGCCAGCCTGATTTCGTTCCGCTTCTATGCGCACACACCTGAGGCCAAACCCGGTCGTTATCTGGCCTGGTTCACCCTCATCAATGTTGTGGGACTGGTCATTCTGGTCGCACTGGCTTGGGTGCTCGGATATCTTGGCTGACTTCACTGAAAAAGACGCTCCACATGGAGCGTCTTTTTTCATGCCCGAAAGTCAAATAATTCTCTGGGGTTCAGCTCTAATACTTCGCATAAACGAAAAATGACATCCAGCGAAACACCGACTGTCGCCAATTCGATCGCACTCATATGGCTCCGGTCAATGTCCAAAAGCTCTGCCAACTGCATCTGTGTATATCCACGATCTTTTCTGTAATACGCGATATTCAAACCCAGTTTTCGATAGGACTCTCGATAGTTTTTATCCATTTGACTCACCTCATAACGATAGTATGGGGAAAGCCTTTCTCATTAAACCTTTTACCACACATCTTTTGACTGTTGACACAAGTCATTATATGCGCTATGATAGAGAAAACTGAATTCAGGTTATTTCAAAAAGAAAAAAGGAGCAGGGAATCTCATGAAAAACACAAATGAAAACACGCATAAAAAAGCCTGGTACAAAAAGTGGTGGGTCTGGGTTGTCATTGTGATCATCGCAGCCGCAATCGCTTCTTCCGGCGATTCGAATTCAGACAGTTCTGTAACCGAGCCGCAGTCTACCGCATCCTCGGAATCTTCTGCAGCCAGTCAGCCCGCTGTCACAGAAGAGACTGCACTCGCTATTTCAGCAAAAGACCTGCTGGATGCTTACGACAACAACGAAGTCAATGCAGACAACCAGTATAAAGACAAATTATTGTCCGTTACCGGCGTCATTTCAGATATTGGTGTCGCTTTAGACCAAACTTACATCTGCATCAATGGCGGCGGAGACTTTGAAATTCTGTCCGTACAATGTTATTTTGCAGACGAAGCAGAAATCTCAGAAAAAGTAGCTGCACTGTCCAAAGGTGAGACCGTCACCATCACTGGCACTTGCAGCGGTCAATCGCTCAATGTAGAATTAAAGGACTGTATCATCGGTTAAAAACCTACAAAAAATCCCGGATCAAAACGATCCGGGATTTTTCTTTGCAAATTTTAAATTTCACCGCACTGGATGGCTGCGATGGCATCCTCGATGGTACGATGACCGAGCGATACTGCGCCCATGGCCTCGGCACGCTTGCCGACTTCGTACTTATCCAGGTTGACCGAGCCCGACAGACACTGGGTGGTGACATAGACCTTGGTGCCGCTGTGGATGAGCTTCTGGACGACCTTTTCCAGACGAATCGGGATACCGCCCGAGCCGTAGCCCTCAATGATGACCTTCTTGTAGCGGGACAGGAAGGTAATAATGGACGGGTCAAGGTCGGGTACCAGCTTGAGCAGCACGAAATCCGAGTCGATATCCTCAACAAACTCGGGCTCACCGCCCAGCTTGGGCACGATATCCAGACGGACGTTGCCCTCGCGGTCGATCGTACCGGCAAGCGGTGCGTTGATCGAGCGGAACGCGTTCATGCTCTCGCAGTCCACCTTGACTACGTGATTACCGCGGATAATCTGTCCGTGCAGCACGGCAGCGACACCGACATAGCCTGCGCGGATGACGCGGAACGCATCGAGCAGGTTGCGCTCGGCATCCGAGCCGGGTACGCCGATGGGCTTCTGCGCACCGGTCAGAATGACCGGCTTGTTGAGGTTACGCAGCATGTGATAGAGCAGCGCCGATGTATATCCCAGCGTATCGGTACCGTGTGCGATGACAAAGCCATCATACAGATCATAATTTTCACGGATGATGCCGGCCAGCTTGACACGGTCTGCCGTTGTGATATCGGTCGAGTCGATGGAGAACGGATTCTCTACGACAACCTTGCAGATCTTGGGCAGCTCGGGTAAAAACTCGATCAGCTGCTCACCGGTCAGCGAGGGTGCCAGACCGCGGCCGGTCTCACGACAGGCGAGCGTGCCGCCGGTCGCAATCATGAGTACATGTTTGAGTGACATAATGCGTTACTTCCTTCCGGAGAAAAATGCGAGTTTAGCGATAGCTGCGCGACAGAATGCCGATGACATCGTCACGGGTCAGCTGCTTGGCATCGACGCGGAACAGACCGCCCATATCAGCGAATGCATGATCGGCGTACTTGCCGAAATCATTATTTTCCATGCCGTAATCGCTCATTTTCAGGTTGTCTACACCGCACTGCTTTTGCAGCTCAGCCAGTGCCGCGACGAAATCACCGTCTGCACGGCCGAGAGCGTGCGCCATGTGGGCAAACTTGTCGGCGCAAACGTCGGCGAACAGTTTATAGTATTCGAGCGAAATCATAATCAGACCAGCGCCGTGCGGCAGCTTGGGATGGAAGCCGGACATGGCATGTTCAATGGCGTGCTCGGACGTACAGGAGGACAGGCTCTCAACAAAACCGGCCAGAGTGTTTGCCAGTGCAACATCGGCGCGTGCTTCGGCATCCGAACCATCCTGTACCGCACGGGGCAGAGACTTGCCAATCAGCTCAATCGCCTTGAGCGAATACATCTCGCTCACCGGGCTTGCAATGGTCGCCAGATAGCCCTCGCAGGCATGGAACAGTGCGTCAAAGCCCTGATATGCGGTCAGGTGCGGCGGTACGGTCATCATAAAATCGGGATCGACGATGGACAGCGTCGGGAAGGTCTTGTCATTGCCGCCGCCGATCTTCTCCTCGCCGTTGGTGACGACCGTCCAGGGGTCGGCTTCCGTGCCCGTGCCCGCAGTCGTCGTAATCGCCACGATCGGCAGGGGCTGATTCTTGATCTTCTGACCCTTGCCCGATCCGCCGTAAACGTAGTCCCACCAATCGCCGTCGTTGGTGGCCATAACAGCCGCCGCCTTTGCGGTATCGATGGACGAGCCGCCGCCCAGACCAACGACAAAGGTGCATTCCTGCTCGCGGGCAATCGCCGCGCACTCGCGCACGTTCTCGATGGTGGGATTGGGCTGTACATCGCGGTATACGGTCATCTCGTGACCGGCCTCAGCCAGTGCAGCGCAGACTTTATCGACATAACCGAGCTTTGTGGTGGACGAACCGCCGGTGATCAGCAGACCGCGGCCTGCCGGCAGCGGTGCGCGGGACAGCTTCTTGACGCTGCCTGCACCGAAAAAGATGCGGGTCGGCATATAGTAACTGAAGTTTTTCATCGGAAGACTCCTTTTCAGACGCGTGGGTTTCAAAAGGTGGGCTGGTGATAAAAACAGCCCGACATTATTATTATAACAGACTGCCGAGCGAATAAAAAGAGGGGCAAACGTAGAACTTAAACGGTTCTTTTTGTACAAAAATAAGCCCCAAAAGCCCTTGACGGCACCCCTATCCGGTGGTAATATAATACCAACAAAAGAAATGAGGTGAAAACAAAAGCTACTTATCATCTTCTCATTATTTGAAATCTTACTGAAAGGGGTGAGTCCCATGGTATCAGAAATTGAACAGGAGTTCCGTACCGCGCGGCTCGCCGGTGCCCACTAAGCCGAACAGCCGACGGAAACGACGTTCTCTGGGAGCATTCCGATGGGCATACTGATGAGTATGGCTCCGGCAGACTACGCGCCGATGGAAAGTTTTCGATAAAGACCCTGGCAGATAGGCCAAAGATCGAGGCGCTGCGGAGAAACGGAACAAAAGGGCACAATTGAATAGTTTGAAATAACAAGGGCTGCACGGG